>Ga0308018_10000727_pt1 | contig 15968 bp, 1 predicted proteins | sample Neamet282_FD_203130 | JGI IMG/M metagenome (GOLD analysis project Ga0308018, IMG submission 203130) | Marine microbial communities from water near the shore, Antarctic Ocean - #282 | ecosystem: Environmental > Aquatic > Marine > Unclassified | place: Southern Ocean | collected 2014-10-01
TCAAATCCATTTCCGAATCACCAACTGAAACTACTTCAGATGAGGCGATATTATTGAGCTTGCACAATTTCTTGACAATGTCCCCCTTACCACCTGCATGCAATCGACAAATCCCTTCATTCATCAATGAATCATCAGCAGCAAATTCAAAGCCATTGGCAATCCAATCATCCACCTTTAACATTGATGCAATTGTTGAAACGAAAAGGTCCACACCTGCGGACACAATAGCCACATATACGCCATTCTCCTTCAAATCAGCAACAAGTTCTCTTGCTCCTGGCATCAACTTCACACCAGAATAGGCTCGAAATAAATCATCCTTAAAGATCGGGTCTTGGATGTTTTTCCATAATTGTATATCTGAGCGCATGAATTCAACATCGCTCAATTCACCATTGATGAAACGCTGTAAATTTACTACATTATCCGTGCCAAAATGGTCGTGGAGAGTTCTCCATGAAGAAACCGCATCGACCAATACACCATCGCAATCAAAAACAACACAGGCGGGTATTTTCCCCTCAACTGAATTGCTAGGACTTGTAGACATCAGGCTCCCCAACACATACTGGAAGGCTCTTGCTTGAAAGGCTTCGCAACAGTTGCAAATAACACTGTAGAAATATTGAAGAAAAAAAGGGAACGAAAAACTGGGGAGGTTCAAAGAACCCCGCCCAGCGTTCGCATTTGTTTTACCTTCTCCTAAGAGAAGGTGTTTTCTCAAGGCAAAAGGGTAGAGGGCCGCAGCCCCCTAGCCCTAATGCATCGTTTTACACTTACCTAAGTTCAAGCCTTGAGGTCGTATGCCAGTCCGCCCCAGGAGCGGAGTAGAGCACCTTGTGCATTTGCCGGAGCATATGACAAGGTGATCGTGACATCGGTCAAAGGTGTACCATCTGGTGCATGGGTTCGTACGTAGATTTCATCGCCAGTGTTGAAGGTAGAAATCGACTTGGTTCCTTCCTTATTCACTTGGTCAACGAATGTGACGAAAGCGTCACTGTTTGTAGGGTTAAACCCGTAAACATCGTTAGTATCAGCCAAATTAGCAGAGAAGGTCTGAGGAGACCCACTTGCATCCACATAGAACACACGAACTTCAACAGCTTGGGTAGCCAAATCAGTTTCAGATTGTGTCACTGAGATTCTCCAGTGACCATTGTCTGCATCTGCACCGTTGATATCCTCAATGTCGAAGGTGACCCTAGGGACACCCTTGACATCAGTTTCAGCGAGACTTGAAGCCCACACGTAAATTACACCGGACAGAACCACTGTGATAGCGACCATTAGAATGGTTGCGATAACAGGGGATACAGCACGTTCATCGTTTACGATAGACTCTTCCATAGCTTCCTCATCATCTTCACGGCGTCCAGACAGTGCAAGAGCACCGACGAAGACACCAGCAAGGCTCACAGCAATAATGCTAGGAGCGAAGGATGGAACTGCACCTGCGCCGATTGTTCCGACTACAGTTGGCAGATTTTGTCCACTTGCCTCAAAGGTTGAAGATGGCTGGTTAGCGTGCGCACATGTTGCCGCAGTTTCTAGACTGGACATCATGTTGTTACACCAATTGCTGTCTTCAAGTAGAGGTCGGCGTTCTGAAGTCTGTGTAGCATTACTACCGTATTGTCCAGGCTTAGACCAATCTGCTCCTTGTTGTCCTTGATTGTTAGAACGGTGGGAAGCAGGGCTATCGGTCTGGAACCTATCAGCAGCTGGGGCTAGTATGTCACAAGGGCTCATCAAACAGGTCTTGACATCCATCTCGACCCAAACGTTTGTTGTATCCTTTGTGATATAAACATCCTCAGTAATCTCGACTGATGATCCATATGCTGGTACAGTGTAGTAGCGTGTTTGCTCGATTTCAGAGTGACCGTCTGTATGGTAGGTAATCGCCAACATGTGGTCGTAGGTGTAAGGACCTTCATCTCCGCCTGCAGTAACATCAACAGTAACTGGGACATATGTTCCAGTCATGATGTTGCTAACTCCATTGAAGGAGAATCCAGTATTTGCACTGAATCCGTAATCTGCAACAAGTTCACGTACTCTTTCGACACGGATACCAATCTCTTGTGTAGCAACACCTTGCTGATAATCTGCAATTGGCATTAATGCTGTATCGTAATTAGGAACATACGATGGAGCAACGCCTGTGTCACGCAATACCAAACGGATTTGACAGTAGTCAGATCCAGTTGGTCCGATTTGGTGGATACCGTTCTCGTTCAAGTAGTCAACTTCCCAGTCATAGCCGTTAGTAGTTGCATCTGCAACAAGGTCCAAGACTAAGTCATCGCCAACAATTGTCGCTTCGAAGTAGTTACCGTAAACACACTGGTCTGTAGACTCAATTTCCCAAGTCAAATCAGCGTCTGTGTGGTCGACATCGTTCTTCATAGAAGCAAGACTGAATGTCAAGTTATCAGCACTAGTATCGTCTTCCATTACTGAAAGCTTCCAAGGCACTGTGTTGACAGATCCATTGTCCGGGTTCACTGAAACAGTTCTTCCTTCATCATCGGTCATTGATGCATTCCAGTCAAGAATAACCGGAGCGTCGTTAACAGGTGATACTGAGAATTCAACATCAAACTCGTTAGCAACTTGATTCTCTGCTCCATCGTCAGATAGAGTTAGAGTAACAGTACAGGTGCCACCTAGTTCGTTGTTTACGTTCTCGGTTAGAACTAATTCGTTGATCGTGTTGACCTCAGCAGTGAAGGCAATACATGTTGTAGGTACTGATGCACCCCATGTGTAGACTTGTCTTACTGGTGATTGCTCATTAGCCATGTCACGGATGTAAGAACGTGTTGCATTGCTTACATCTCCCAAGGACTTGATATGGGAACCGAATCCTTCAGGAAGGATATTGTTGAACGATACATCCTCTGAGAATAGAGGCATACAGTCTGTTTCTACAATGTTACAAATCACTGGTGCGTCGTTGACGTTATCAACAGCGAATGTAATGTTCTTAGAATCAGTCAATCCATTGCTATCAGTTACTTCGAAGCTATAGGTCATTGTTCCGAATTGGTTATCAAGAGGTGTAATAGTTACTTGATGACCATTTTGGTTCCAATCAACTAGAACATTGTCGTGTGCAACAAGATTACTATCAGCTGATGTCCAGGACATTGTTGCTTCATCATCTTGTACGTCATCAGCCATGTTAGTTAGGCTGAATGTGTAAGCACCAGAATCCTCGTCAACGGTTATGTCAGCGAGTGTAGTTCCGATAACAGGACAAGCACGTGCCATATCGATTGCGAGGTTAACGTTAGCTGCCATTGAGACATCTTCGCTAACAGCCCAGTCATAAGCACAGTCTGCAGAGGTCTTGATCATTACATCGTAGTCCTTTGCAACACTTGGTGTGCTAGATCCCTTGTATGTACGGTATACTAGTACTTCATCAGCAATTACGCCAGTTAGCAAATCATTGTGAGTCAATTCAATAGTGATGTAATCACTGAAGGATTGCAAAGTATTTGCGCTGTCGATTGATTGAGTAGGGTGAACAGTGCTGACATCAGCAGTGCTCTCTCCTTGTACTATTGCAACAACATCAATTTGGCTTGGTGTTCCGCCCATGCGGCTGAATGGAATAGAGATCTCAGCGAAGTCGCCAGAGAAGTCTACTGATACAGCATCCTGACTCAATGAAGTAGGTCCCCATCCAAGGAAACCATATGAGTACAGGCCATAGGATGTTTCACTATCTGCCCAAAGAACATAGTTCGCAGGTACAGGTAGTGTATGAGCACCACCCAGTCCATTGTATCCAGTTGTGGATCCACTTCCATCAGTACTGATGTAAATCAGTAGGTCGGAGTTGGTTAAGTCCTCGCCAGTCAATCCGAAGTATAGATTGTCACCTTCGATGTAGGTCATAGACATATCATTGGTACCGTCGCCGCTCATCATACCTGGCATTGCATAGCCAGATGGGTTCAGAGCGTTTCCACCGTTCCAGTCACTGTCGTCACCGTCAACAACCATATTCTCTGGTTGGAAACTTGTGGACACGTATGAAGCACGTGTACCGTCAGTGGACTTGATCAGAAGTGAAACCTCGTTCGATGGAGTAGCAGTCAAATGAGTGCTTGCCATTGAGAAGAGATTTGCCTCATCGATAGTTGCAGTAGAGTCTACAATCAACTTAGATGCGTCGAGAGAGTTACCAATAGAGGTAATGTATGCGTTTGAACCTGCATCAATTTGTGTTGATGAAGTCCAAGTCATGTTCTCAACTGTTCCTACTGATTCGTCGACCTTTAATGCGGTAGCAGCATCAACTGAGCCACCATCCCAACGGAATGGTGAGTTGACAACGTGTACACCGATATTACCGGATGCGTTAAGTGGATAAATCCAAACATCTGGAGAGTCTTCAACGTATAGACCAGTTCCCGTAGAGTCAGCCATAACAGATGCTGTGATCGCTGTTACAGTTGTGCTCATTGCGTGGACACCATATGATGCACCAGAAATTGTTGCATCGCCCATTAGGCTGAGAGTACCGGATGGCATCTCAACACCGACGTCATAACCTGATACGGATGTTCCAATCAAAGTAACTGTGTTCACTCCATCAGCGGAATTAATTCCGTTGGTTAGGGATGAACCGTCACCAGTTAGTACAGATCCATTGTCATTGTAACCACAATTCTCGATAACTATAGCATTGTCAGACAGTATGATTGTGTTCATTGCAGAATTAATTGCTACAGATGAACAGTCAATTGCTGAAATACCAATTGCATTCGGGGAAATACGACCAGCACTTAGGCTGATTGTGTTTCCAGAAATGTCAGGTCCTGAGTATCCTGCTCCACCAGATGCTTCAAGTGCATACACGTTTGAACCACCGTCACCATATGTGTCAGTTACCTTGATGGTGTAATTTCCAGCATCAGTGTAGGTCACAAGAGGTGTGTATCCAGTGTTGGATGCGAATGAACCAGCTGCCCAAGTGTCTGTTGTTCCATCAGGCTTGGTAATCTCCAATCCAACTTCTCCACCCCAGCTATCTGTCTCTAGATCAATTGCTAGAGATTTACCAGATGCAAGAGTAACAGTACAGGACTTGTCGTAACTGTAGTCATATGAACGGATAGTACACAATGATGAGGAAGGTGCAGGAGGTTGAGACATTTCGCTCAACACAATTCCACCATCAGCATCGATGAGTGTGTTATCTGTAACATCACCTTGACCACCGAGAACATCTATACCAGCCTTAGCTGAATCACCGACACCGAATATCGTGTTGTTATCGATATTAAAGTCAGCAACATCGTCAACATAGATTCCAGTCTCTGCACCGTTAATGGTGTTATCAGAGATTTCGATACGCTTATTATTACCAGAGTATACTGAAATTGCAGTTCCACGTCCACCATCACTGTTGAATGTGTTATCGGTAATGATTGCATCATCTGCATGAGCGTTTCTGTAAATCCATACATCAGCGATTTCTCCACCATTATTGAAAGTGTTTCCACTAACAGTTAGGTTGTCAGCACCGAAGTAGTCAGCAGTGTGGTAACTGTAGTATGGCGATCTTTGTGCCATTACTCCAACTCCACAATTGTTGAAGGTGTTATCACTAATGATTCCACCATCTCCACCACCGAGTATAATACAAATATCAGTATAGAGTATCGCATTATTCAAACTGGTATATCCACGGAAATGGCTAATATCAGAATTGGTAATAGATACTTCTTCTACTTCCCAATTGTAAGTATACCAGGGAGAGTCGTAGCCATTCGCTGTAGCAATAGATGCAATACCACTCAATGTCGAATTATCAATAATCAAATTCAAAGAGTAGTATTGGTATCCGAGCTCAATTCCCATTGCGCTTCCAGTATCTGGGTTAGTCATCATGGAATACATAGAACCATCAGTCATGTAGAAAGATGAACCATAAGGTGATTTAGGATACCAACGTTGTGTGTCGTAGTATGTGTAACCGCCGGTAGATAGGATGGTCGAACCGTTAAAGTTGTAATCATCGCCACCGTTGATATACATAAATGGTACATCGACCATTATGGTCTTGTTAGACATATCCTCAGCAATTCCACCGTAGTATCCGTACTCAGTACCATCATTTGTTCCATCTCCATTAGTGTCCATTGAACGGGAACCTGCAGTAGACAAATATCCTTGACATCTAGCTACCATCACATATGATGAAGAAGCGTATCCGTAACAAACACGGTCTGTGATTTGGTCAACCAGATCAACAGTTTCTGTGTTCCCACTCGCATCAGACAGTGTTGCTGCCTCAAATGCGTAGCGGAAATCCATTATGTTGTTTGTTGAAGATGTGTAGGAATAATCTATCTCTGCAATAGTTGAAACTTGGTAACCGGTTAGACTTGGAATTGTTATTCCACCGTTGTCCACAGTTGTAGTCGTGAATGTTAGTCCACTGACTTGACCGTTGATATCGGTTATTCCAGATCCAGCAGAACTGCCACCAGAATCCAACAAATTAACAGTAGCACCAGAAACTGTATTTGAATCTGCAGTTAGAGTAACTGCTAATTCACGCATTCTGGTGAACAATCCGCTTCCAGTAACTGAAACCGCATTAACATCAATTGTTCCTTCGATAAAGTCAACAGCTGCAGTACCAGTAATTGAGATGTCTACGGTATTACCCATTATGACATCCTGCATTGTGATAGTTCCAGTTCCTGCAGTTTCGACACCGATTGCATTGGTTTGGATAGCCACTGTATCAAAGGAAACATCCCTTGCAGACAGTGGACCATACTTGAATCCAGCTCCAGCAGAGTTAGTAATATTTCCAGATAGTTCTCCAGTAATATCCTTGACATAGTATATACCAGCAGATGTTTGTCCATTAAGGTCCAAATCTAGCAGATCAATACTACCTGATGCTGAAGTTCCAGCAAGTACACCATATGTACCGCCTGTGACTCCAAGTCCAGTAGTAGTTGCTGCAGTTTGTCCTACAATTTCCAGTCCTGAATCAACAGGGCTTGTTACATCTACATTGTCAAAGTGAGCAGCAGCGAATGCACCACCGACTTCGATACCTGTGTCTGCACCGGTGATTGTTCCATCCTTGAATAGAGCAGTACCTGATTCACGGACATAGTTTCCTAGTTCAGCAGGGTCGTTACCACTACGAGCAACGAAATCCAAACGGTCTTGGTAGTTGTCTGCACGGTTGTGCAAAACATCCATCCAAAGAGTGACCTTGGTAATGTTGCTTGCAGAGATATCTACAATTGGGTAAGTCAAACGTGCGCCTTCTCCTGCATCCATGTAATATGAATATGCATAGTCAAGACAGATGTTGTAACTTCCAAACAATCCATTGTATCCTTCTGGAGGTGCAAAGGTTGTTCCTTCTGCGCCACCATGGTATGAGTTGTAGTAGTATCCCCAGTAATGGTATGGATAGTATGCTGCGTTACCTGTTGGAGTTACATCTTCAATTCCTTCCCAGTCAAATCCAAACTGTGGAGGATAACTGTAGTAAGCAGGGTAGCTTGGAACTGTTCCAGGACCGCCAGGCCAATATCTCCAAAGATAATACATGTATCCATCTTGAGTAGTTGGCGCGTTTGGACCATATGAATAACCATAATAGTTACAGTCATAGGATGGTACACCACCGGTACCGCCATCATATGTTGCTGTATATCCTACTCCTGACGCTGGGTCAGTAGCACTGTATGGGTAGTATCCAAGATCATCACCTTGAGTGATGTTCCAAGAGTTTCCTGCATCATCTTCCAACTGAATGTTGTAACGGTCGGTCATCATGTAGTACTTACTCGATGCGTAGTTGTATAGAGGGTGAGCGTTACCGCCACCATAGATACTGTTTGCACCTACTTGCAAGTATTCACCTGTTCCTAGGTATGATGACAAGTCGATTTCGTATGTTTCCCAACCAGTTGCCTTACCACTCAATAGAGTAGAACGGTAAATTGTAGGAAGTGACATACCACCGTAGACATCGACACCAATTGTGTTGTCAGTTGAAGTAAATCCATTGACTTGAGGAGCGCCGTTGTAGGCTTGAATACCTACTGCACCGTTCTTCACAATAATGTTATTGATGTTTCCACCAGATTGTTCAACCCAAAGAGCTGTTCCAGTGTTACCAGTGTTGATAATTGAAGAATCATCGACATTGATTGTACCACCATCGACCTTGACTGTAGCCATGTCATCTGTTGATGCTGATGAGCCAAAGATTGTTGCTCCATTCATCATAGTCAATGTTGCACCATCGCCAACAAGTATTGCAGATTTTGTAGCTGCGTCTTGCGCAACATCACGTACAATACCAGCATCTACTTCCAGAGTTCCACCATTTTGGAGATCAAGATGTAGTCCATAAGTTGAGCTCTCTGCTTTGAGAGTTCCAACTGTAGGGCTGCTTGAGATAACTGTTACAATCAACTTACCACCATTGCTGATAGAAAGAACTGGTGAAGAAGTTGCTGTACTTCTAACAGCCATTACCGAGCCTAGTAGCGAGATAGTACATCCATCAAGTAATAGGTCTGCGGAAATTGTGATTGTCGTACTGTCAAACTCATAGACGCCTGAACCTGGGAAGGTTTGCATAGCGGCATGAGTTACGTTAGCAGCCAACCAAGCACAATCCATTCCAGCTTGATCGAAATTAACTGGAGCAGGTGTTAGCAACAACTCAATGCTGCTTCCGATGTTGAAAACTCCAGAAGATGGGTACCAAGCGTCGGTATGCAGTGTTTCATTTTGTCCTGCAGAACCGAAAGCACGGATGTTGTGGTCGGAATAGGTGTTTCCATTTGAATCACCTGTGACAACCCAAATATCTGCAACTCCATTCATATCAGTGATGTGGGAGCCAACTTCGAAGAGTGGGCTTCCACTACTGTCAACAACTGAAGCAATAACGGTATGACCAGACTTCCAAGTTTGAGACCAAACTGGACTTCCAGATGTACCAGTATTTACCAATCTGTAGGTGCTTGCTTGTGCAGTTCCACCAAACCAGATAGTTGCGGAAGATGCAGCATCCCAGTTACAGTTTGCACTGTCTCCGGTATTGTCTGCACAATCGTTTCCATTCTGAGTCACATCGATCAAGGTTATCTTGGCGTTTGTGCTTGCCTTAGCAAGGTAAATGGTTCCTGTACCAGCAGTTGTACTAGTAATTGTAGTCTCACCAACAGTCATCACTGTGTTACGTGCATATAGAGCAGATGTAACTGAATTTGTGTGGGTAATCGTACCATCAGAAACTACAACTGTATTAGGTGCAGCACTGCTTGAACATGAACTGTAGACAAGGTCTGCATTGATTGCATCCATGTTAACATTCCATCCACAGCCAGTTAGTTGCCATGTGCCAACATCAAAGTTAGTCAAGTCAAGTATATCTGTTGTAATTGCGTTTCCGTACATTCCAATATCTCCTGCAGTAATATCTGTGAAGACACTTGGATGCATTCGGTTCATCTGAAGATCACCGGATGTTAGCGTGTCGATTACTGCATTTGCACCAGATGGTCCAGCCGCAGTACTCGATGAGCCACCAGGGGTTATAGCAAAGTTAGCAGTTCCCAAGTCTACATCGTTGATGTTGATCAAGCCGATAGCATCGATAGATGCTGAGGCATAGTCATCTGCATCGAAGTTGTAAAGAACAACTTCAGAACCTGCGCCAGCAGAGGAAGCAATTGCGCTTCCTGATTGTGCGCTTGTTGTACTTGCAGTAACGTTAGATACAGTAACCATTGACAAATCTACATCGATTAAGTTGACGTAAGAATTGGTAATCGATGTGTTCTCTAAGAATAGTGAACCGCCAGTTGAACCGGCTGATGCACCATCTGCGATAACAATCGCTCCACCCCAGGAAGTTCCTGCGGTGTTACAATCCTTCATTGTACCTTCAGTTAATGTTGCAACTGTGTCTTCTGCGAAGTTGAAACATGCTGTGTTAGCAGTTGTACTTCCTTCAACACTGAAATCACTCATTGTAACAACAGTACCTTGTCCGCTTCCATGCTCGAAGGCAGAAACGACATTCTTGAAGGTAACGTGGTTCATTGTGAAGTTTCCAACATTTGCGTTAGATGTCGGTGTTGCACCGTGACGGCTACCTGCTGCAATTGCTGCATCCGAGGTGTTAGCGAAATCAACATATGCGAACTCGTGGCGGTCATCAGTTCCTGTAGAACAGGAGTTTGTGAACGCGATTCCAGCCCATGTTGCTCCTGCTTGACCTTCAAACAAAATATGGTCAGTTACATTTCCAGTAGCGGTAAATGAATCACAAGCGCCATCAAAGGAAATACCTTTTCCGGATGCCACTTGAATGACTACACCAGGCTGAATCTGTAGATTCGCTGAAATTGACAAGTAATCATTAGAAGGGTTAATTCTAATTGGGCTATCAGATAGATCCCAATTTGTATCAACAGTAATATCAGATTCAACATCTGTACCCTTTCCTTCGAATGGCATTACTCGGTAGTACACACCACAGTCAACTGTAGTAGTCTTGTAACAGTAGTAAGACCCGTATCCGCCCCAGTTTGGAGCAAGAAGATTTGTCTTAGAGTAATAATTCGTGTTTGGCAGTTCTGTTGGAACGCTGTAATAAGAGCTCATAGATCTGTATGTGCTTGTACTACCCGAATTAATTAACTGCATTACACCATGACGGCTGAGGTGGATTCTGTCATTGCTGTCAGATCCATTGAACTCTGTACCGAAATATTCGATTGCGAAGTCCTCAGGGATGTCGATGTTTGCAGCACACTGTGATGCGTAACTACTGAAACGGTATGCACAATAGTATGCTGACGGATTACCATTCGAAGAACCTATAATTGCTGCTTGTGCATTTTCTAAGTTCTTGATTCCAAGGTCAAAGTTCTCGTGACCATATGAAGTCGCCGATGTTGAAATACGGAAGTTGTTGGAGAAGATATTTGCTCCTGCTTGGTAACTTCCAGATCCAGCACGTAGAGTTTCTCCCTTACCACGTGTACTGTCTTGGTATCCAGTAGTCATATAGTCGTAGTATACACCACAACCAGTATCGTACTTGAATTCAATTTCGTTAGTAACGTCGTACATTACAACTTGATAGGTACATAGGTAACTTGTGGTATAACCCATATCTCTCCATTCAATAACCATCATCTTGTTAGGGTCGCCAACTTCGAATGTGTTTGTTGAAGAAGTTACAGTGTTTACACCAGAAGTCGCTGTGCTAGTATCTTGTGCTGTCATGTAATACTCAACAGAGTCTCCACGTTCCAATGTAGGAATAGAGGCACTCCATGTACAAGCAATCGATGCACAATCAGCATCATCAACTTTTTCAGAACTCATATGCATTGAGGTCCAAGTTGCTGCTGAATTGACACGGTAGTACAATGTTGGTCCTACACCGGCTGAAGTGCTTGTATTCAATCCTGAAGGTGGATCTCCTGCATCAGTAAGGGTTACTGAAACAGTTCTATCCTTACTATGGGAATCACTTAATGCTGAGTGATCCATGGTAGGTGCGAAGGTATCTGGTTGAGGTGCAACCAGGCCGACCTTGTATGTTATAGAACCTGTAGACGCTTGTTGTCCATAGTATCCTAATGACAATGCAAATCCAGACCACGTGTAAGTGGTAATGGCGTTATATCTTCCGAAGTAGTAATACGCAGATGAACAACTTCCACCTGATGCTGAACTAGTTCGGTAGAAGTAGTAAGCACCATTGTCAGTTACACAAAGCATGTTAGCGGAAGTTGAACTTCCAGTAGCATTGAAATTAAACTTACCGAATGAACCAGTAATACCGCCTGGGATAGCGATTTTATAGGCAATGTTGTAACCATATCCATTGGATTTGGTTGCAGCAGCACCACCTGATAGTGGGTCGTTAATTTCTAGGGAAGTGCTGGATGTAGCCTTATCGCCGAGTCCAACCATTGCCCATGAGTTAGAAGAACTATCATACAACATAATTAGGTTGTATTGAGGTCCGTTCTTTGCACTGATTGTTAGATATCCATTATCGTCCTTGTGGAGCATATCAATTCCTGATCTTGTTCCACCCATTCCATTATATCCAGTAGATGGAGCAGTTGTCCATTGTGTTACCCAGTTAGCATAGAAGTAGTAAGATGTTGTATAGAAACACGCTTGGCTTCCAGTACCGCAACTTGTAGTGTCGAATTCAAAGAGGTATTCGTCGCTTCCATCGAAGTAGGTCATTTGACGGTTAAGAACATTTGGATAGTTGTATCCTCCACCGCTAACGTCCGTAGTAGAAACGGTAAACTTCTGGTCTGTTCCAGCATTTGCAACATCTTCTACTGCGAAGTAGTAAGGTGTTGGAGTTGTTTGCGAACCTGTTAATGCAGGGTCATATCCAACGTTAGCACCGTTGCTTCCTTGGTTTAGGTCTTGGAACTTCCAATAGTATTCCAGGTAATCTCCAGCATCAACTGAAGGTGTTGTAGCCTTGAATCTGCAACTTGAAGAAGTTGAAGTACAAGTTCCAATACTTGAAACGGAAACACTAGACCATGTGCCATTATTCAATGAATAATGTAGAGTTGGTCCATTAGCGGATGTTGTATCTACGCCAGCCATGTCTGAAAGGGTGGTGAAGAAAGTTCGTGTACCCTCAGCATATGACGTGATTCCAGAATATGGAGCGAAGTCAGATGTAGGAGCATCTGTATCAGAACCACCAGAATAAACTATCTGGATATAGGAGTTAGATGATCCACCTGACGCTGAATATGTATACGTATAGATTGAAGAAGTCATTCTTGCACCCATTCCGATAGTTCCAGAATTGCTTTGAGCAGATGTAATGTATCCAGCGGCTGTGTTAGATGCACAAGTTGTTGCTGTTGTACAAATGTCAGCTGTTTTCCAACCAGTTCCTTGAGCATAGGTATCAACTGCTGCAGAGTTCCAGATAGATGATTGCATCTTTCTTGCACTAGTTCCACCGTAATTTTGCTGGATGTTCGATGCAGCGAGTGCACCTGAACATGATGCAGTTGTGATTTGCCAGTTATACTTTGCATCTGTTCCACACGCCTCCATCAAAGTTGCTGTGATGGCTACGCTTGAACTGCTTCCGTATGCATAGGAAACATATTGCTTCCATGCGATTGAATCAACAGTAGCACCGGTCGGTAGAGCGTTGTTGCTGCTGAAAACGTACTTGTGCCAAGGCAGATAATAGTTAGTACTGTAGTATCTGTAAAGGTAGCGATTGCTGTTAGTATAGCAGTTTGCATAGTATACATAACAATATCCACCAGTGCTGGATGTGACCTTAATTGTAGGGTCGATAGCAAGTGGGAAGACTCTGTCTTCTGAAAGTAACCAGTCTGTGTCAACTGCTGTTGTTAAGATGATTAGAGAACCATATGATTGAACAAAGTATGTTGCAACATATGGAGCTTCTGCACCTTCTTCGATTACCATAGGAATTGGGAACTCAGCTAGTAGTTCTCCAGTTTCTGTATGACGAATTTGTAGTGCTTCTTGAGTTTGTGTGATTTCCTCACCAAGGAGTGTGTCACCAAGGTACAAGGAATATCCGAGTGGCAGTTGAACTGCCTCAGAAAGTCCTAACCAGGCTGCATTAGGCTGAAGGACAGGACGCTCGCGTATTACGAGGTTCTGCTTCAGTTGTGTTGACTCGACTGTGTAATCCAAGTCATATCCTTCTGCTATTGGGTATCGGATAACATTTCCACCAACTGTTGGCCCATCATTAGATGGAGCAACCATTAGCGGCATTGGCGCCTCTCCAGATACATCAATGGTTACAACTGTTGGGTTGATACCAGTGTAGATCGGGTCGACGAATTGACTGGTTTGAACTCGGACTCCACCAGCAACTTCTGCAGCAAATTCTGCTGTGAAGGTGTTCTTGGTGACTTCCCAGCCGTTTGCTGTCGCAACGACGTTCAAGTCAATTTCATCCCATACGCCGTCATCTAGAAGGTAGTTGATTGGCTCACTAGCAACTAGTTGAGCAATCTTTCCATCTTCTGTGATGTAAGCTTTGGTCATTTGGTCTCTCATTCCCTTGAGTTCAAGGGCTTGGTCATATTCATAGTCTGTGTCTTCAATGGTCTCTGGCATCTTGAAGTAATCTTCCGACTCTTCAGCAGCGTTGACGAAATCAATTTCGCCAGCGTTGTTTGTCACGAATCCACTCATAGGCATTAACGCCATGAGCAGACACAATAACAGTGCCATACCGATTCCACTAAGGACAGACTTTTGTGTGGTTTTCTTTGTTCCCAACATTGTTCATTCACCTCATACGGACTGTATGCACTGCATCGCAGGCTTAGCACCGCTTATGAGGATTGGGGTACATGTTCTTTGAATGCTTCACTATTTACACCAACTGGAACCAACATACTGCGCCCCGATTTCCCCGCTTGAGTGGTACAATCCATTTGTAAATGTTACTTCTATTATATACTTAGAAAGAGAGATGGACCTAAAGCGGAAAAAGTTTCAAAAAATCAGCCTGATTTAAATCTATTAATTGACAATCCAACTTTGAGAAATTAGTGCGCCGAATACATCGCCGAATATTACAATTTTTTAAATTAAATAATATTGATAATGAAGAAAATCGTAGATAATAGTGAATAATGATCAAATCATTTGATCACATATGTATAGGTTAAAAAAATCTTATCGATTGAATTGAAATCACTCCAAACACCTATTGCATGGAAAGAGGTTTGTGTTGTCCTGGAATCCACAGAGGAGAGTGGATGAAAGTCGTAATGAAGAGCCAAGATATCTGTTGTCCTGGAATCCACAAAGGAGAGTGGATGAAAGTCGTAATGAAGAGCCAAGAGAGTTGCTGCCCTGCCTTCTAAAGCAAGAATGGATAAAGACGTAATGAAGAGCCAAGAGAGCAGCCGCAGCTGCCCCCTTGGCGACTAAGCATTTGCCCGCAGGCAAATCCTTCCATTGATTAGTTTCAGACGGTTTGTCTAAAGATCAGTAATCCCAATCTTTGTTCTCTTCGCCATCACCATCGCCACGGCGAAGTATTACAGCGCTAGCAATAATTGCAACGAGGATTAATCCTCCGATTAGACCCCAAATTCCTGCTGGGACACCATCAGTTTCACCATCGACACCAATATTTTCGCCATCGTCTGGATTGTCGATTGCAACATCTCTATTATATTCGATACTGTTCATACTTGCTGCTGAAGCAGAGTTACCTAGTCCATCTACAGGAACTGCAGTGAAGTAGTAATCCCATGTTCCTTCAGCGGTTGGCATTGAAATATTGATTGTAGTATCAGTTGCACCTACTGTGGAAACACATTGTGATGGCATGTTTGCTGCATCGAATGAGTCTTGCTTTTGATAACAGACATTCCAGTGGTTAACATCAAAGGTCTCCCCTGTTGCAGACCATGAAACAGTCCATTCCTCTCCAACTGCTTGCACTGCCATGTTCATAGCAGATACTCCACCATCAACTGCCTTGTCGGCAATAATAGTTCCACTTCCGATCGGAGTGCTACAGCCTGCAGCATTACAAATTGCTACTGAGACATCATATGACATTCCATGTACAGTGTTAGTACCAGAGTAAGTGTAGGTCTTTGCACCAGGCACAGCATTTGCCGGCTGTGGTGCGACACATAGAGGGTCGGTAGTGTCGCAGGTAATTGTTACAACTTCACTGTCGGATGAAAGAAGGATTGTCGAAACATTCCAGTTCATCACCAATGCTCCACCTTTACCAGCTGATGCATCAAAGGCAGAAATACTTGCAACTGGTACTGCTGCTTCTTCAAGTGCAGCACCAATCAATACAAGACTTCCAGCAGGTAAGGTCGCTGAATCTGCAGGGAAGGCGAAGTCGAACATTGATG
>Ga0308018_10000728_pt1 | contig 15906 bp, 11 predicted proteins | sample Neamet282_FD_203130 | JGI IMG/M metagenome (GOLD analysis project Ga0308018, IMG submission 203130) | Marine microbial communities from water near the shore, Antarctic Ocean - #282 | ecosystem: Environmental > Aquatic > Marine > Unclassified | place: Southern Ocean | collected 2014-10-01
TCAATTTCATCTACACGCCGGTCCAATTCTCTTAATCCCTGCTTAACTCCAACCATCTCATCACCGAAATTTTTCCTGACTCCATTCAGTTCATCCGATGAGGCTTTTGTTTTTTCGAGATCATCGAGTTTCCCTGTGAGCCTTTGTAAGAAAAACCAAAATACTGCGCTGATGAACGCCCAGCCGTACTCTACGATCTTTTCCATTCATCACTTTTTTTTGTGTGAAGTATTTATTTTCTTATCAATCACCCTGTCAACAGAATCGCTGAATATGTTGCCGGATGCGCCAACAAGAAAACTTGTCACAGCCCCGCACCCAGCAACGGAAAATATCATTCGGTTACTTCATCCCAAGCTGTAGTTGCTTCATTCCAAGTATATTGTTTTCCATCACCAGGGTAATCGACTGGAGCTTTCCACTGACAAGTAGCTTCGACCAGTACCCAACTTGGATAAGGTTTAGGTGCAATGAACGCATCTTTGGATTTGTCATAAGTGTAACCAGTGCCAGCATAATTTTTACGGAAGTTCCCGTTGTAGCTAGTCTGTACCCAGTTAAAGCTGTCACCGACTGAGCCTGAGTTGATGAAGTCCTGTTCTGCAACGATTACTCGTTGAACGATACTGTCTGAATCTATTTCTGCGAAGTGACTCATATTTATTTCCTTTGTTTTATGTCTGGTATTAAACTAAGTATCTAATAACTACAATTCCTGAACCACCAGCCTGAGATCGCCTCGTTGTATCTGATCCCCCACCGCCACCACCTCCTGTATTTACAGTACCTGCGTGCGCGGGCAGACCACTGTTATTGTTATATATTGAACCTCGACCACCGCCACCATTACCGCCCGCTGAGAAGTTATTACCCATATTAACCCAACACCCTCCACCTCCACCGCCACCATAAAATACTGCGCTACCCGTACTGTAGCTGTTACTTAGGCCTACACCACCAATACCATTCGATGTGTTGGTAGAGGGTGTAACACCTACCGCACCAGCCCCGCCCCCGCCACCACCGGGATGTCCGTTACCTGTTGGGCCACCATCCCCACCGTCATTTCCGTACCCAGTTAATCCGGCACTGTCACCTTGCGTACCCAAACCCTTTAATGTGGTATAACGGCCTGATCCACCAGAACCGCCAGCATTACCGGGGAGATTATAACTGTCACCGGGCGCACCATAACCACCGCCTACTGCGGTTGCACCAAGCGCAGTAGAATCACCTCCATTAGTATTAACAGCCCCGCCATTTCCGACAACAATGCTCTTATTGCCAGCTGTTAAATTCATCGCCCCAACGAGTAGTCCTCCGGCCCCGCCTGCGCCACAGACATTAACGTCATTTCCTCCACCTCCACCGCCAGCAACCATAAACACCTCACAAGCCTTCACTTGCCCAGTAACAGTCATAGTCCCAGATGTAGTAAACGTATGCGATTTATAATTGTTGGACCCTACCTGATAGGTCAATATCGAACCGCCGGTAGCTGTGAACGGATTAGTCAGTTGATCCCAAACTGTACCATTGTATGTTTTCATAACGGTCACACCAACAGTTGTATCAAACCACAAGTCACCAGCGTTAGGACTCCCCGGTGCAGATGATGACCGTGTTACGACATCAACCCCTGTTAGCGAGGCTCCTGAAATGGCAGGAAGATTTCCTGATAATTTGGTTGCGTCCAAAGCAGTAGTAGAACGCATGGAATCTGTAATTTTAGTTTGGCTCATTTATTATTCCTCTTTTGCATTCTCGTATATTCCGCTGGATAGACTGTTGACCAAGTTCCCGCGAACTGAAATTTTATAGGCTTCGATACTGGAATCTGTAACTGCGGTAATGGTTTATTTTTCATTGAAATTGGTATTTAATAATTACTACACCAGAGCCACCAGCTTCACCAGTAATACTTGAGTTAACAGTATGATTACCACCACCACCTCCAGAGCCAGTATTAACTGCTCCCGCAGTCGCTAGTCTGTTTCCAGATGCACCTTGCCCACCGCCACCGCTACCGCCATCACCCATATCATTAGTTTGGGTATAGTAACGTCCACCTCCACCACCGCCTGCTCTGGTAACGGATGAGCCAGAAATGCTAGAACTTAGTCCGGCCCCGCCATCACCAGCAGTTGATGACACGGCACTTCCTACAGCATTCCCACCAACAGCCCCTGCGCCACCACCACCAGCACCATTTCCAGAGTTGTTATAGCCACCTCTATTGCCTTGCCCTACTGTTCCTGCACCAGATGCACTAAGGGAGCTATTTGATCCACCACCGCCACTACCACCAACTTGTCCAGTCTGCGCATTATCTACAGTGCCATACCCCGCACTACCACCACCACCCCCGATTGAAGTGATTGTGCTAAATACGCTGTTGGCTCCATTGTTGCCTCTTGTGTTGTTTACCGCATTACTTGCACCACCAGCCCCGACAGTTATGGCGTAGCTACTGGCAGTCACAGCAAAACCAGAAGCCGTAAGATAACCACCCGCACCACCACCCGAAGCGTAGTGATATGCTGCTCCTCCCCCACCTCCAGCGATAACGAGATACTCCACTACATTCCCTACAACAAATCCTAACGAACTAATATTAAATGTTCCGCTAGAGAGAAAACTGTGAATTTTGTAATCTCCTGACGTAGCGATTGTCCCTCCACTTGGAAGAATATGCCCTGCATTTACCGAACCGATACCTGCATTAGCCCAAAGATTTGCATTAGTAGTTGCATCAGTCAGTGAAAATAATTCCCCAGTAGTTGTATTCAAATGTAGTGAACCTACACCACCAGCAGGATTAACTGATGCACTGGGATTGGAGGAAGACTTAGTTATTTCGTCCGGTACGGCTCCAGAGGCTAACTTCCCTGCCGTGATTTCTCCATCAAGTATGGATTCCGTTGTTATTTTAGAAAGAGCCATTGGTTATCCTTTTATTTATGCTTGAAATTGGTATCTTATTATTACTAAGCCTGAACCGCCTGCTTTACCTCCTGAAGCAATGTCTGCTCCACCACCGCTACCAGTATTGACTGTGCCTGCTGTGCCTGCATTTCCTCCTCCACCTGTCCCGCCAGTACCATGACCCCCAGTTGGATTATATCCACCTCCACCACCCGCCCTTGTTACAGCGGAACTATTTATGCTTGAAGATAACCCGTTTCCACCGTTTTGGCCTGAAGCTGCTGCACCCGCACCACCACCGCCTCCACCTAAAGAATGAGGCCCTACTCCCCCATCGTTACCTTGATTTGGAGATGCAGTAGAAGTACCCCCTGCTGTACCACCAGCACCACCGCCACCAGAACCACCGGGGCCTCCCGGATTCCCCGTGGGGCCACCACCATACCCGCCACCATCACTATTGATTGAAGAAAAATCTGAATCATTTCCTACTGTTCCAGCTCCTGCCCCAGCAGCTCCTGCTCCACCCCCTCCAACCGTTACAGTAAGACCTGTGTTGGTAACAGTAAAGTCAGTTGCGGTTCTGTACCCGCCTGCCCCACCTCCACCAGCATTGTTACTCCCACCTCCACCAGCACCAGCGATGACTAGATACTGAACCTTATCCCCGTCTGAAAGATTTCCAATAGTAGGAGTAAATGTCCCTGAAGAATTAAACGTATGAACCTTGTAGCTCCCATCTGTAGTGATCGTACCTCCTGTACCAGACATATAAGTAACTGGTAGTGGCCCAGAACCATCACCAATATTAGTCCAGACGTTTGCATTGGTGGTTGCGTCAGTACAGCAATACATCTCGCCAGTAGTTGTTCGCAGATATACAGTACCTACACCACCGCTAGGGTTTGTAGTTGCAGTAGGATCAGAAGATGACTTTGTAATCTCATCAGCCGTAGCGGGAATCGTTGCCCAAGAATTATCGCCCCGAAGATATGTGCTAGACGATGCTGTGCCTGTTGAACTGAGTTGAGAAACACCCACAGTGCCAGTACCCGGAGTACCAATTGAAAGGGTAAGCCCAGTGTATATAACTTGGATTGCAATAGGTGAGGATACAGCAGTAGAAAAAGTTAGCTGTGTTCCAAGAATTGTGAAGTCTGTGCCATTACGCTGTACTACACCATCAAGCGACAGTACTACTCCATCCGTAGTCGTGTCATACGTTAGGGTGTAGACTGTTGCTCCCGATCCAGTAAGATGATCCGAAACCGCATCACCTGAATTTATTCCTCGGCCTATGTATGCCATTGGTTATCCTTTTATTTATGCTTGAAATTGATAGCGTATGATTACTACACCTGAACCGCCTGCTCCAGATGCATTAGAAGAACCGCCACCGCCACCGCTTCCGGTATTAACTGTCCCATTAGCTCCTACTGATGCCAAACCTCCAGTACCTCCACCTCCCGTCCCACCTAAACCGCCTGCGCTCATCCCATTTGCTGTATTGTGTACGGCCCCACCTCCACCACCCGCCCTGACGACAGAAGAACCTGTGATACTACTTGCTAAACCAACACCTCCGTAACCATCATTATTTGTGCCGTCAGCAATACCAGTCCCACCTACAGCACCAGCACCACCGCCACCACCTCCTTGATAATTTTCCGTTGAGCCTGCTCCTCTCCCGCCACCAGTACCTCCAGCAAACCCTTGGTTAGAGGTTCCGGCTCCACCTGCTTTGGAGTATTCACCATCACCACCTCCTCCTGATCCCCCAGTTCCCGTAGTTCCATTTGATCCAGACCCATATCCACCACCCGTAGATGTAATGGAACCAAATACCGAATTACTACCAGCGTTTCCAAGTGCGGTTACACTACTTACCGCAGCCCCACCAGCACCTATAGTAACTGTGTAAGATTGTATTGAACCTGTAATTGATGTTTCAGAACTACCACCACCGCCAGAAGTTTCGCTGTTAAATGAATTGCGATAACCTCCTGCTCCACCCCCACCGGGGCCGTATACTGTTGCTGCTCCAGACCCCCCTCCAGCAATTACTAAATAGTCAAAAACACCGACCGAAGAAACTGCAAAAGTTCCGCTTGAGGTGAAGGTATGAACCTTGTAACTACCGTCTGTTGTGATTGTTCCACCTGTAGCTGCTACATACGGATCTACATTTCCTGTCCCATCCCCTAGATTAGTCCAAACGTTAGCACCACCAGTAGCATCAGTTAGCGAGAACATCTCACCTGATGTCGTATTCAAATATAATGTACCTACACCACCAGCAGGGTTTGTACTTACTGTAGGATCAGAAGACGACTTTGTTATTTCGTTCATTGAAGCTGGCAGACTGCCCGTTAATTTGCTGGCTGCTAGTCCACTTATGTGGCTGTCATCAACAGCCCCCGATACTATGTGCGAAGAGTCTACGCTACCAGAAGCGGGTGAAATTGTTTCAGTAGTTCTGCCATTGTATAAACAATACATAGTACTAGGGCTACTGATTGTGCTAGTTGTCAAAGCTGTGCCAACAGCCGTATATGTAGCTGGGTCTTGCCTGACATTATCCACAAACAAAGCTATATCTGTACTAGTGGTTACGGATTGACTTAAAGTAAAACTAGTCCCTGTAGGACTGCTAAACGTCTGCTGTATCAACGCACTGTACTTTTCTGCTGGTTCGTTCCCTATGTATCCCATGTTATCTCCTAAGTACTGATTGCATCAATGCGTGAAACTACAGTATCTAAACTACTAACTGTATCTGAGATCACAGTTAAAGCGTCACCACTTTGTAGTATGATCTTAGAGCCTCCGTCAATTAATTCTAGTGCAGATCCGACTGGGATGGGCGCACCTTTTATAAGATAGAAATTGTTACCACCATTCACTATATAGATATCTACATTAATGCTACTAGCTGCTACATTGGCGCAACGTATACCAACTACAGTATCGTCACTGTTGCTAGTAAATACGGTAACTGCACCTGTACCTGTATTACGGTTAATGTGTCTTTCAAAATCCTGTGCCATTTGTTACTCCTTAAACTAAATTGAATACCATTAGGGCAACCGCCATTGCAATTACGAAACCATTACTTGCCTCACCGGGATCACCCTGTGGGCCTTGTGAGCCAGTAGAACCTGTAGAGCCTGTAGAACCAGTTGGGCCAGTAGAACCAGTCGCCCCGACATTACCGCTTCTGGCAAATGAAATATATAGTGTATCAGCGTTAGTTAAACTACCGCCACTAGCTGCGTGACTGACTGGAATCTGAAGCCAGCCAGTATTATCTACTACGGCACCCGTTACATTATAGGCCATAAAAGTAGCAGGGGCACCAGACTTGCGAAGGAAGATATACCCTTCATGTGTACTATTTGTACCATCGTCTATAGATGCAATCAAGCCTGATACATCTGGATTACCTGTATCTGCTGATGTTGCATCAATAGCTATATTAGTAACCGAAGCTAGAGTAGCGTTATCTAATCTAAAATCACCTGTACCGGGATCAGCCATACTGGTAGAGTTATCAAAAGTATACTTCCAAGCTAAAGCTCCTGTTGAGGCTTCTGCACTCGTAGCACTAGCTGCTGATGCTGTTGCGCTACTAGCACTTGCTGTGGCACTTGTGGCTGAAGCAGTTGCACTCGTTGCGCTTGCTGTGGCACTTGTTGCTGAAGCAGTAGCAGAATTAGAAGAATTGGTAGCTTGTGTACTGGCTGTAGAAGCAGAAGTAGCAGCGTTAGATGCTTGTGTACTTGCAGTACTAGCACTACTTGCTGAACTGGTTGCGCTTGTAGCAGAAGCCGTTGCGCTGGTTGCAGAAGCAGTAGCACTTGTAGCAGCAGCACTTGCCGAAGTGGTAGCACTTGCAGCGTCTACAATTAACGCCCACTTAGCTACATCTGCGTTACTAGAGATAGGTTGTGCGCCACTAGAAGTATGTACTACCGTACAGATATAGATATTATTATTAGAAGTATCTTTAATTAGATCACGTAATGCGTAGGCTGTAGACGCAGCCCAGTTGCCAGTATATGTACCTATTTCTTGGGTGGCTTGTAGATCACCTGACGCATCAAAGGCTAGTAACTTACTCGCACGTGTCGTAGCATCAAGCATGATAGTGACCGTTCCTGCATCAGAGACAGACTCAGCAAACCTGAATATATCCCCACTAATCGTATTGTCTAATTCCTGTAGGATAAAGGTCAGCTTATCCAGTGCAGCCTCATGTGTTTCTGCTGGGAAATTATCGTTCTCTACATAATCTGTAAGTTGTGTACGTGCTATGTCACGTGTAAACACTACTTTAGTAGAAGCTGCTGGTGTATTTCCTACTGTGAATGTAACATTCCCACCAGACGATGTACCTACGCCACTGAGGGTATAATGTGTGGTGAGACTTTTTAAGACATTATCTACATATACTTTAAGGTCTGTTGACGCAAATACCTTAAAGCTGTATGCGAATACAGTAGTAGAGCCGTTACCTGTGTAGGAAACCTTTGTTGTAGTGGATGAAACCGTCATTAGTTAGTACCCCCGAATCGCTTTTCAAGCTTTCTCGCCCTGCTTAGTAGGTTGAAGTCAGAACTCATGCTATTTTTAGCTACTGTTTTACGTTGGTTATATATACCCATCATTTGTTCAGTCATTTTCTCAAGCACGTTAGCTTTACCGTGTTCACTCTGAGGGTTAGCCCACACCTTATATAATTGCTGGTATGCGTGTGACTTAAATGTACGGTTTAATGCGCCTCGCATATCATGCCCGTAACCATCCTTACGCTTCCCTATACGTTTAACATATTCTTCATATTCATGGGGAGTTAATCTCACCTCAGTACCCCTCTTACCAACCTTAATGATATGAGAAGGCCTAGCAATGTTAAGCTCTAGGTCTTTCATCGCATGAACTATAGCAGGGCTTTCATCTGCTTTCCTAATGGTCAGAAAAGAAAACATAGGGTTGTGTAACATTCCCGGTAGTCCTGAATCTGTACCAGCCTCATGTTTGACTTGATCTCCTAAGAAGTTACGTGCTGTAGGTACTAAGTCAGAGTGGGCAGACGATGTAGCAAGCATTTGTGCTGTGTAACCACTCCAATCTTCAGGTCTACGTATTGAGGCTTTCTCTGGGTGTAGGTCATACGCCTTTAATTCTGCCTTACCGGGAGACTTCATCTTCTCATACGATCTAACAAACGCTGGTTGTAGTGTGCCTGTAATGGACTTTAACGCTCTTGTCCAATCTCCCGGCTCTGAAGACGAGTCAGCCACTACACCCAACACCTTATGTAAACTAGGTGCCCAAGTAGGATCAACTAGGTTTTTCTGTAAGCTAGTTAAACCCTTCTGAATCATCTCTACACTATTCAGTTCTTCTTTAGCATCAATCATCTGAGATACATCTGCACCCATCATTAGTAGATTAGAGTAAGGACTAAATCTTGATATATCAATCCAGTATGCGCTATTGTGCTTAGCGTTGACTGGCTTCACCTTAATAGATCGTGGTGGTTCTGCCCCTACTTGCTGCGAGTTAATAGACTTCCAGTACTCTCTAGGCCCACTACCCGTCATGTGACCATTCTGGTACATTTGGGCACCGTACCACATTAACATACTACCATATCCCATACGCCCAATCTCTAACATACGTGCTTGGCCTCCACGTTTGAACTCTTGGTTCTGGAAGACAGCCCCTAGAGGAGAATGTTGTACTGTGAATTTTGGTATATTGGACAGAACCTTAACGAAAGGCATACCCAGCTTTAACAATGGGTAGTTAATACCTGCCTGTGTCAAATAATTGGCAATTTTACCAGTCTTTTTCTGGAATGTCATTAGATCAGCAAACTCTTGTATTTGCGTGTCAAATGAGTAATCTGTGTCTCCTATACGCTCTTTAAAGTATTGCGGGTTATCAATGATTTCTCTGTAGGAGTTAGCAACCTGATCTCCTGCTTTAGTACCCGGTGCCATACCACGTAGTAGTCTTTTGTGCGGTGCGTTCTCATACGCATATCTCATCGCTAGACTATGTTTTTTCATTTCACCAGCTACAGTCTTAACAAACTCATCTTCCATCAGTAGGAATCGTCCCGGTGCCCTTGTTAAAGACCCCATCCAGTCTAGCCCCATACCGATAGCTGTATCTTCCATATCGAAGCTCTTGGCAGCAATATGTTGCATACCGTAGTTATCAATCTTACTTGATCCACCCCATGCAGACTTACCGCTTACACCCGCTTTAAACGATAATTGAAAAGCTTTAGTTAAACCTGCAAGCATCCCGTACATTGATCCAAAAGCTTCTCTGTAAGTTACTGTATCTGTGCCCAGGATTTTGTTAGCGTAAGGAATCTTAGAGACTGTAGCTGCCGTAAACTGTGATATAGGCTGACTAGCTAAGTTCGCAGTACCAATCACCATATTCATCATGTGTGTGGCGGGGTTACTAAGTAGACCTTGGTTGATCCATGCCTCAATAAACATTTGCATACCACCAGACTTAAATCCCTTGCCAATGACGTTTTGCATGGCCTGTTTGCCCTTCTGCATATTAGCCTCGTAGAGCATATCAATAACTCTGGGTATCTCCATACCACCTACTTTACTTGCTCTAAAGAAATTTAAAACATCCTGTGCATCAGGTGAGTTAAGCACTGACTTTTTAAAGTTCTTACCTAGATCATCTACTACACCTCTTACAGCCCGTAATGATTCGCCAGCAGTAGTACTAGCTTCTTTAATCATTTGCTGTAGCTCTAATGAATCAGCTAAGGCACGAACAAACGAAGCTTCTGCGTTAATTATTTCTTCCTTACCAGCTTCCATACTACCCATCAAAAACCTACTATTCTCCATTGCTGTAGTGAGTTGATTGTCTACGGCACCTGCCATGTGACCTAGCCCGTATAACATATCAGAGCTTACTAAACCTTCTTTGTGTATTTGCTTTAAAGTATCAACATCAAACCCTGCTTTCATAGCAAATTGCAGACCTTTTTTAGACCACTCTGCGGTAGTAGCTGTTGTGTCGCTTGCAATAGCTTTGCCAATACTGGTTGCATACTCCATCCGTTCTTCTGAGCTACGCAAGTTTCTAAAATTAGCTTGTATAGACTCCTCATCTGCAAGGGACTGTGCGACTGTTTTACCCTTCTTGACTGTAAACTCTACAACTCCTTTGACTGGCCCCATGAAATCGTCTTCTAAATTTCTAGCTTCTTTTATCAGTGATTCATCGTCTACCATTTTGACCTTATCACCTTCAGTGACAAAGACCTTTTTACTAGGAACCTTTTTAGTACCATTCTTAGTCAATATTTTGACAGCAGCAGTTTGTTTGTGTAAGCCTAATAAATCAATAAACCATTCGTGTACTGGCTTAACTGCTTTACCTACTAACCCACCAGCCCCTTTTAAGGCTGGAACTAATACTGTATCACCCACTAGAGCAAGTCCACCTTCTTGAAAAGCATTACGTAATCTATTAGTAGCGTCTGAATCATTAGGATCAGTAGCTAGGAAACGTGATACAGCCCCAGCTAAATGGTTGTCTACAGTAGCCAGATCATTCCCTAGATTCTGATGGTCTGGAGAAAACGCAGTCCCACCAGCTAAAGAAGAAGCTATTACATTAGCAGGGATTCCTTTAGATGCAGCTTTACCTACTTTACCTAAAGCACCCACCTTACCTAGCATTTTGACTGCACGTAAATGTGGCATCCAACCAATAACAAATTGGCCTACAGCACGACCTGCTTCACCAGCACCCTCATCAAGCCCCGCACGTTCTGTAATTGTATCCATATATTTCGAGATATAGCGACCAGTGTACTCATCTGCATCTTCCATCATCTCGTCTGGAGTCAGTGTATTAATCAATTGACTGGCAGAGACAGCTAGTTCATCTACTCCATACCCTACACCAGTAGCCAACCCTAGGCTAAAGTCGGATACGCCATCCATAAACTGACCCATAATTCCCTGTTCTTCTGCTTCATCAGGGGTAGGCATCTTATGTACCTGCTTACTAGCAACACGCATATTAGGATGATCCCCAAGCCCTTGCTGTAGATAAGAAGCTTCAGCCATTGCCTTCTCAGTAGACTGGTGTTTGAAATCTAGCTCCTCAATAGGGCGTTCTGGGGTTTCCTCAATAATAGGTGTAAACTCTATATTACGAGCCTGATCCCTATACTTGTTGAGTAGCTCCAGTTTTTCTTCGTCTTCAGCTTCAGTAGACGGTGCAAATGGGTTATCTAATGGCATACTTTAGTCCTTGTTATGCAAATTTCCCTAAGTTCTCAGGATTAATGCGATGCTTGTTTTCAGCCTCATATTGCTTTAATTGTGGTATCTTAGCAAGCTGTGCTTTTGACAGGTTCAATGATTTAGCTGTACCGATTGTCGCACGAATACTGGCACCTTCACCCGCTTGGGGGCCAAATGCTTCACCTATTAAGTGAGCAAAACCGTACATACTGGTATCCCCACTCTTGACTTTTTCAAATAATGTAGCCATACGATCCATTACAGGCATCTCATTAATCTTTTCTGGTGAATCAATATCCCATTCGTCTGCTACCATAATTTTGTTACCATGTCGAACAATCCTTGCTTGGCCTAGAGAAAATTTAAGTCCCTGACTAGAATCAGGAGCTTCCATACCATACCCAATTTTAGACCCCGCTTCTTCATCATAATCAGAGTAAGAGATTAAGAAGTTACCCTTCTTGATTTTTTCAGCCACAATATCTTTTAATTGAGCTTGCTCTTCCCCAGAAAAAGTATCCTCTTTCCATATACCACGATCTCCTGCCATAGCTTTAGCATATAATTTAGGAGCCGTAGGCAAGACTTTGCTGGCTAAAGATGGAGCTAAAGTTTCCATTTTTTTTATTTTAGGTGGTGCTATCTCTTTTTCTGCCGACCTTTTTATAGAGGATATGTCACCGAAATATTCTTTCCTATATTTGTTTCTTCTAACAGCCCCAGCACCGCCCTTATCAGTGTCAAGGTACATCTCTTTAGCTACAGTTTCATAGTCTCCTGCTTTAGCTGCACCAACAAGGGTAGGCCACCCAGCGAGTCCACCGCTAGTATTAAAGTTTAGTTCTGTGAGCAATTCTTGAACTTTCTGGGGCTGGCTTTCATACGGGATTCCACCACCAAGATTCTTGTTGTACACACTCTTAGCAAGACGGGAATGCTCTTTTATAGCTACTCCTAATGTAAAATCGTTTATCTCTTTTACACTTTTACCTTCAGCCTGCATTCGACTTACCGTTGCTCTAACTTCTGGTGTAGCTTTTATACCGTGTCCATAGTTTACTTGGTCTACCACATTACTTGGATCGGCTGTGAATTCATTAGTCCTTCCAATTGCCCCAGACTCAACCGTTTCTAGGTAATCGGAATAGCTGTTTATCTGAGAAACCCCTTGTGTTGCAGCACTCTCATCATATGCAGCCTCAGCAGTTGTTGCACTACCACCCAGTAAATCATTGATTGACCCTACTATAGTCTGGACAAAAGGATTTTCTTTGGCACCTTCAGCTAAATCATCTGTAGCCGTAGTAGGTGTGGCAACTACTGGCGTACCTTCACTGGTAGTCTCTTGCGGGGTAGGCTCTTGTAGGGTAGGCTCTGGTTTAGGTTGAGCCAATTCCAATCCTTTTTGAATGCCTTCTAAAGACTGGTGCTTAAACTCATACGCTAGATTTTCTAGTTTCTTTTCTGTTTCAGCAGCACTCCCAGAGAATATAGACGTAATAAAACCGACCACTGGTATTTGACTGTCTCGTTTAATGATTGTACGGGACATCTCATTAATATCTTCATCCTTACCTGCAAGCTCATCTGGTGTTAATGGCCTACCCACCATATCTTGTAGTTCATTGAGTAATTTCTTGTTTTTAACACCAGTGATATAAGAAGTGGGTACATTACCCATAACCATTGAAGCTACATCTTTCATTGTTGGTATCTTTTCTACGATCTTACTGCCTCCAGCAGCCAATATTTTATCCGAAGTTTTCACCCATTCAGGCTGTGCTTCAGCTTTCATGCGTTTCAAGTCTGTAGCTATACGCTCTGTAATGCCTTGATATTTTTCCACTCCTTGTTTTGATAATGTATCTGTTAGATTCTTAGCTGAGTCTTGCAAAGCCCCAGCATACGGCTTGCCTTTAGCTGTGGTTCCACCTAACCTAAAATTACTACGGGCTTGATCCTTATCACCCTCTACCAGCTTAGCTTTAGCTGCTTTTACTTTATCTCGTTTTTGTCCTGTAGCAGCACCAAATTCTGTGACAATGGTTTGTTGTATAAAACTATTTAATGCTTCTGTACGGGCAGGAATATTATCTCCTATTTCATCCTTATCGAAAGGGCCAGTACCAGATGACGCTGCTTGACCCAACACACTTTGTACTCTAGCAAACGCTTTTCCATATTCTAGGTCATTAGCAAATACAGACTCCCAATTAAGGGCGGTTGTATCCTTGATTGCATTCCAAAACTTTGCGCCCATCCCTGCCTCGTCTGACTGTAAGAATATTTTTGTATTCTGCATCGCAGCTACCATATTTGTTTTTAATAACAATGGTGTACGCTTACTAAACTCAGTCACTAACTTGGCGTTTTCATTCCTATAGTGCCTGACTACACCAAGAATGGTATTCTCATTCATGCCAGCATATTCGCCCGGAGCATTTCTCATCGCATATTCTACTGCTTCTAAGTCATAATAATCTACGCCACCAGACTCCAATACGGCTTGCAAATCTAAACCACCCTGCCCCAGTGTAAAATGGTCAACCTGTGGTTGACTAGCAGTACCATATTGGACGGCATCTAATTTGAGCAAGACACTCTCACTGAACCCGTCAATGACCGAATCATATTGTTTGGCTTCTTCGTGTAGGGCTTGTTTATTTTCTGCCGTCAGAGTTTTATCAAGAATCTCAGTATCCAATTTGGTTTTAAAAACTGCCAAATCTGCACTGATTGCTTCTTTGTTATGTGCGTCTTCCGCAGCCATTTGACTATTAGACGCTTTGAGTTCTTTATAGTAGGTATCAGTGAAAGCCCTAGAAGCTAATTTTAACCTACGCTCATCAAGTTCAAGTCCCATCACACCATTAATCTGTGTCTTAAAATCTTTGTCTGAAGGTAAATCACGCCCCTCTGCCAGTATATCTTTCGCATAATTTCTAGCAAAAAGACCAGACCTTCCAGTAATCATTTTATCTTGTAGGAGTCCTTGCTGATACTGTGCTGTCGCTTTGTCTAATGCCCCTATACCAACCATCTCGCCAAAATTATCTGCTATTTTTTTAAACGCAACCACTGGGTCAACATTTACATCTTCAGCTACAGACTGAGCAATGGTAGCAGTATCAGTTGCTAACATACCCGAAGTTTGTTTAAAGATATTATTCTGATGGGTAACAGAAAATTTACTAAATTGAGTGTTAGCCGTATTCCTTAAATCTGCAAGTTGAGCTTGTTGCTTGACCCCTCTACCTTGTGATTCTGTATACTCTCCTATGCGGTTCTGGGTATCATTTTCGTAGTCAGCAATGACTGTAGCCTGAGCATCAGGAGTTCTTGCTTGTGCAAAGCGACCTTGGAAGTCCATGTTTGACTTCTGCCAATCTTCCATCAAACTTAAACGCTTAAATTCTCGCTTAGTGTTATCCATGTACAATTTAGCTTCCAGACCCTTGTTGACCATATTCAACAATTCATCTGGTACAGCACGTGAAGCTTTAGCGTTAGCTTGCCCTATATCATAGGACATGAAATTAATCTTCTGCGATGGCACATTAGAGCTTAACTGCTGAGTCTGAGACGACACAACAGCCCTCTCTACATCACGCCTTTGATTTACTAATAAAGGTTTACCTATTGCCATAATTTAATATCCTAGAAGGAGTAGTCAGCACCCATCGGTTTAGGGCCGGGAACTTTAAATGCAGTTGCTCCTGTATTAGTCATTGCAGTTGGAGTAGATGCGAATGGGTTCGTAAATGTTCCACCACCAGCAGTGTATGCTCCTACGCCACCAGATACAGCATCAGTAAGACCACCAATTAGGGCTGCGTTAGCTGCCTGTTTAGCTTGGTAAGCTTTAGACATACCAGCGTACATATTCATATTACCTTCATTAATCATATTGGCTCTCTGTATATCAGAGGCATACTGTTGTAGTACGGCTTGCTGCATTGTAGCGTTATAATCAGACTTACCTTGGTAACGCCTCATATCCGCAGATTGCGCTATAGAAGACCTAGCTTGCGCCCCACGTAACTCAATGTTAGCTAAATTCACCGAAGCAGCATGAGCATCAGCAAAAGCTACGGTAGCAGGGCTACCCTGCATGGTAACGCCTGAGTTGCCCCACTTTGCCCTTTTTTCTGCTGTGAATATGTCGTACTGCCTTGTGGCTATTTGTACGTCAAACTCGGTCTGAGCCTCTACTGAGGTGGCCTGACGATCAATCAGGAACCCATCATAAGACGCACGATCAGCTATAACCTCTGCATTACGTTCCGTAATAGATCGTGTAATCCGACCACGATCCTTTTCCATCTGAACATTAGCGTCATTAATTGCTTTATTGTATTGTGCAGTAGCCATTGCTGACTTAGCAGAAGCTTGCCCTGCTTTATAGCCAGAGACACCCTTAGTGACTCCTGCGCCTACTGCTACTGCTGCTGCAACACCAACCATTAGTTAGGCTCCCATGCGTATGATTCGTTGAGTGTATGTGCAACACCTTGCTCATCACACTGGTATATTAACTCTTCAGCCCACTTCATATCCATTGGTCGTTTCATACCCCATGTTTCCTCAACAATACCTACGTAGTCTATACCACTTAAATTAGCATTAGGGAATGGCCCTAGCATTGGACAGGCAGAAACAAACCTGTGTTTAGCCG
>Ga0308018_10000730_pt1 | contig 15866 bp, 19 predicted proteins | sample Neamet282_FD_203130 | JGI IMG/M metagenome (GOLD analysis project Ga0308018, IMG submission 203130) | Marine microbial communities from water near the shore, Antarctic Ocean - #282 | ecosystem: Environmental > Aquatic > Marine > Unclassified | place: Southern Ocean | collected 2014-10-01
AGAAATCAAACCTAAACTTGGAGATGCAATATTTTTTCCCTCACACATACAGCACAGAGTAAGACCAGTAAGAGTGGGTACAAGATATAGTTTAGTTTGCTGGTTTGCAGGACCACCTTTCAAATGATAAGTGTGCATAGATATACTGTTACTAAAATGATGCAAGTATTGCAAAGGTTCACTGAATCTGAAGAAGGTGCTGAAGCTACAGTACAGATGATCTTACCCGAAGGACGTAATCCGTTGCAAAAAGAATTCAATATTAAAGAAATAAAACTCGTTGAAAACAAACTAATTGGACCTGCCTACGACAAATATAGGCTAATGATTTTAGTGGAGTAGTTACCCTGAAAAATGAATCAAAACTTTGGTTAAAAGTTAAGAAAAATACACCCAACATAACCTGGACAAGAGTAGAGTCTTGGGCCAGTTTTGGCTTCCCTGATCTGGTTGGCTATACTGAAAACTCTGGATTTTTTACCGTTGAATTAAAGGTAACTACGGGTAATAAAATAACCTTCTCACCGCACCAAATTGCGTTCCATATCAAGCACCCGACAAACACCTGGATCATAGCCACCACCCACGATCAAAGACTCCCGATACTTTTTCCAGGCTCCGCGATCCGCGAGCTTGTGACCGATGGCTTGCGCGCTTGCGGGCCCACCCGCCCTGTGCCTTGGGCCGAGCTTGAGGCCCAGCTTGTGCCCGAGCTTGTGCCTGTGCCCTGTGGATAACTTTTGATTTTGGCTCGCGCCTGTGGATAACTTTCTTGGGGGGAAGGGGCCCGTAGGCCCCGGTTGATTAGCCCAGAACCTTGAATTTCTTTTTGCGGTCCGTGTACTTTTGTTCCTTGATCGCTATGGTAACGTCCGTTTCGCCACCCACCACTGGAGGCACCGCGCCCATCAGTGCCTGTAACAGCTGCATATAGATCCCGAAGCTTGAGACTTCTGGCCAGCCAGGGGAACATCCCCGGTCCTCGTCGTACGGGCCTTCCAGCTCGCGCAGCTGCTGGGTCATTCCAGAGACGCAGGCGCGCAGGTTCTTGTGCTTCGTTTCTAAAGCGTCGTATTTTTCTTGTAGTGTCATATGTTGTCCTTTTGTTAATTATTAATATGACTTTATCCCATACTAATGGTTCAAAGTCCAGAAATCTTTTCTGTGGATAAGTAAATAAAGTTCTTGACACAAGATGTAGTGGTGAGCTGCGACTTAGAATCATTCTAAACTGCTTGTGCGCTTGCGGGCCCACCCTCCCTTGTGCGCTTGTGAACTTAATCTTAAAAAAAAGTCCCTGTACCTTCACTCTTACAGAGTGAAGGACCGGACCAATTGCGGGTGAAAGGACAAGACCCCGCATCAATTTATTATTTCCGATGGAACCACGAAGCCGCTGGTATCGTGTCTGGCTTTGCCTTTGGCGGTCAGGCCAATGACCACACCAGGGCCCGCGTCGGTAAATCTGGCGTCGTGTTCGTCGCCATCAATAACAGGATACCCGCGCCACGTTGCAGGCAGATCGCCAGAGAACACCACGGCCGCGCTGGTGTGTTTTAGCACATCGTCCAGTTTATGGTCGTTGTCCTCAGCCCGTGAAAATGTCAGGTGGTAATTGTTCGGCAGTGTCTGGCCCACAATACGATTCTCTAATTTTGTGTAGTCGTAAAATTGTACGTCCGGGAATAGTTCCATTATATTTTTCCCTTTGCTGTTCCAATGGCTAGAACCTTCTTGAATTCTATATCGCTCATATGGTAAATCACTGGTGCCGTTAAGTCTTACGGCGGCCTTCAGGCCCTTAGCCGCGGCGCGCTTCTCTAGTGCCGTGATCTCGTTAACCAGGTCCCACATAAAAGAATCGCGATCATTCCAGAATCTATTCGTCTTTTTAAGTCGCGCCGCTTGAACTACGTTCATCGCGCCACGTCCCGCGGTATTGAGACAAGCTGCAGCACACCCAGCGCTAGCGCCAGGGCAAACATTTTTGCCGCTTAAGTTATACGGTGCCATATAAATGATACCAGTGAGCACGCCCACTTTTTCAGATTTAATAGTTTTGTAATTGGTATTGATACCGAGTAGTTTTTGCATAGTTATCCTTTCTGTTAATATCCCATAATTATATATTATTTATTCTTTTTGTCAAGCTTGTTGCTTGCGGCTTGTTGCTTGCGGCTTGCGGCGCGGTCGATCCAATACGGGTTAGTTTTTTCATAAAAGGCCCGCGATCCGAGAAGCCCGGCTTCATCAGAAGTTCGACAGCTGCCACGCGGTGGACGCGGCGCGGCCCGCTGGGGCCGCTGCTGCTTAGTCATTCAGGTACACCGTTTCGTGGTGCCGTGTTAAAATATCTTTGAACACGTCGTACGGTTTACCCTCGCCGTATTTAGTATACATATACATATGGGTATCTTTTGTATCGAAACCCTTAGCGGCGGCGTTGTTGTGCGCCGCCTCTGAATCTCTTATATATATTTTTTTAATTTCCATAGTATTCCTTTCTTTGATTAATTAAAACATTTTCCCATATTCACGCCACGTTGTCAAATAAAAATAAAAAATAAAGTTGGGGATAACTTAAATTATTTCCTTGACACATTGTCCCATATATGATATAATCCTTGCGGCCTTGTGGGCCCACCCTCCCCAAAAATAAAAAAAATCTTTCGCCCCTTGTCCTCCGAATTCAGCAGACTTGGGGCGTAGTGGGTGAGAGCCCTTGTACGCCGTTATCTAGGATCGGTTATATATCTGACGCCTAGAATTAAAGACAGATACTTTTAGCACTCGGTAGCTCTCATAATGCTTGAGTAGGTTTTACAGATATAATCTACCATACCCCTCAAGTCTGTTAATGCATTTGTGAGTTGCCCTCTGCAATCACCAATGCAATCTCGTTGTTGTAGGCTTCCCGTTCAGCTATCTTCTGATCTCTTGTCATAGTCTTATTTTTCATACCTTTGACCATATCAGCAAGATTGCTTGGATTGTACATTGAAAGTCCCGTACTATTAACTGTAATCAGATCACTCTCATCACATTGTACACCTAGCTCATTCATTAACTCAACACCCTCTTCCAAGAAACGATAGGCTTTTAAACCAGTCATCATAGCTTTACGTTGTTCCTCGATTGTAGCGATCCAAGTTTCGTGAGAAGATATTAACTGTGCTTTCTTCTTCTTAAACATTTGGAAAATAGAAAATTCGTGTTCCTCACACGCAATCGTTCTGCTTCTACAATGGCTCGTTCCAATAATATCAAGATAGAATTGACTATCGAACTGATTAGTTAAGCCAGTATTATTATCATTGCTTGAGTTATGTGAGTGATAATTAGAATAACCTAGTTCTTGTTTACAAGCCTCAACGTGTTGCGACTTATGTGGGTTATCTTGATTATCTTTTTGTTGTGGGTAGATGTCAGCATTTAAGCCCTTTGCTTTTAGCTCATCTCTAAAATAAGCAAATGCAAATTTCTCACCACTCTCACCATAGTTTCTATTATCTGTGCTACCAAATAAGCCGAAGTCTATGTGTTCGCTTAACTCTCGGTCATTGCCAAATGAACTACTTTCTTCGGTGTCCATACCTTGAGCCATTGAGAAGTAGAAGCATTTATCTTTTGCTACCACATCAACAGCCGAGCCATATCTGTCTTTTAACATTTGACATAACTCAACATCTTCAGGAAGATAAGATCTTTCCACTACTTCCTTTGCACTTGCAAAGGCTTTCGTATAGTTTTCTTTTACTTCTTCCTTACAAGTATCGTAGGCTTGTTTTTCTAAAGTGTCCTCATTTTCTGCGTGGTCAATGTATCGATTGATTATCTTCTTTCGATACTCGTCATTCATTCTTAATTTAGCCATTAGTAGTCCTTTCTCTATTGTTATTGTTATTATCTTGTATCATATTATGTGATAAGCTGTCAACTAAATTAGCAAATGCTTGTGCATTTTGTGAAAGAAACTTCTCCATACAACCCTTAGAATGAAATCGCTTGTAGCTTGGATCAAAGGTTTCGTCTTTGTGATAGCCTTGCTCTGTCCATACATACCATTGACTTGGATAGCCTCCACTATACTCGGCGTTGGGGTAGTACTTCTTACCACACCCAACGCAAAATCTTGCTTTGCTCAACTGTCTAGCCTCGATATGTTATCCCAAACTCGTGGCTCGGTATCGAATAAATCTTCCTTAGGTTTGCCTTGTATATCTACAACGCCTGTCGCTGTGCGATAGCCTTGAGGCTCTTTGTTTTCATCTACTTGTAAATAACAAATAGCTATATCATTATTTTTGGTCAACCATACTCGACAGTTATTATCCCAATTGCCGTACCTTGTGACTTCTTTGCCTTGACCTTTATGGTAAAATTTAATTTTAAACCAACTCATTTTTTCAACGTGGCTTTCTATTAAACTCATTCCATTATCTTTTGCAATCTCATTTATTATTATACTTGTCATAATTTCCCTTTCTAATTGTGTTATGGGAATATAATATATATATCCCCATAACTGTCAAGATTATTAACTATCTAACTCAACTATTTGATACGTTTTTAATTCATTTTCGTTAACTTCTTCTTCGTTAAGATTTTGAATTTCAACATATTGATTATAATCTTTAGCTTCTTCATAATCTCTTATAATTTTCATAGCAGAGATATACTCGTATGACTCATTAACCACCACTTCGCTAATACTAGGCGTGTTAAATTTCCATTTTTTTAATTGTAATAGTGCGTACATATTAATATCCCCCTTCTATTTTTATACAATCTTCTAAAGCCATTTCCCCTTGTGCGTCTTGGAATTGCTCAAGGTTTCTTTCTGACTGTTCGAAGTCTAGTTGTGCTTCTTCTTGCACTTCTTCCCATATGTGGGCTTGAGTTTCCCCATACTCTTTTATGAAAAGTTCTTTCGTGGTTGACTGTGCGTATTCTTGCATTTCAATCAACCAATTTCCTGTTTTACTCATTTGATTTTTTCTTTCTGTTAGTTAGTTAATATAATCAAGCTATATTATCCCATAGTATAATACAAGTATTATTTTATTTATTATTAAAAATAACTGTGGATAACTTTGTACACATCTAGTATATCTCAACCTGATACATACTATATGTTGTGTTGCTTTTTTTTCCTGTGGATAACTTTATTTTTTTCTTGACACAAGATGTAGTGGCTCGAGGTGCGCGGACATACCATATGTTGTGTTGCTCTTTGGAATCATTCTAAACTTAGCATACTATATATAGTAGGTTGGATAGAGGTACCATACCATATCTTGTGCCCCCGCGGGCCCACCCTCCCCCACCCCCCTTTTTGTGAGATAGGGATCCTATATGTCTATATATAGTTTGATTTGGACATAGATATGTGTTATTTTCATTTTCACTATTAAATAAAAGTGCAAAATTTTTTATAAAATTTTTTCAAATGCTAACACCAAAACAAATAAAACAACTCCCTCCTGATACTAGAAAAGATTATTTAAAATCTGCTTTATTGCTAGAACAAAAGAAAAAAGAACAATTAATCAAAGATGACTTTCTAAGTTTTGTAAAACATATGTGGCCAGAATTTATTGAAGGCGAACATCATAAGATTATGGCGGAGAAGTTTAATCGAGTGGCACAAGGTGATTTAAAAAGATTAATTATTAATATGGCACCCCGTCATACCAAATCAGAATTCGCGAGTAACTATCTACCAGCGTGGATGATTGGCAACAAACCGGATTTAAAAATAATCCAAGCCACGAACAACGCTGAGTTAGCCGTGAGGTTTGGTCGTAAAGCCAAAGGTGTTATGGAACAAGAAGAATATAGAGAGATTTTTGACACTAGACTAAAAGAAGATTCTAAAGCTGCCGGTAAATGGGAAACTGATCAAGGTGGTGAATATTATGCCGCTGGTGTTGGCGGAAGTATCACGGGCCGTGGTGCGGATTTACTTATTATCGATGACCCGCATTCGGAACAGGACGCAATGAACACGGCCAGTTACGATCGGGTATATGAGTGGTATACTTCTGGTCCGCGGCAAAGGCTGCAACCTGGGGGCAGGATAATAGTGGTGATGACGCGTTGGAACGTTGCTGATCTAACAGGTAAATTGATGCGTGCACAAAAAGAGCCAAAAGCAGACCAGTGGGAAGTAATTGAATTTCCCGCAATCTTGCCAAGCGGTAATCCGGTGTGGCCGGGGTATTGGAAATTAGAAGAGCTTGAAGCAGTGAAAGCATCGGTAAGTATACTAAAATGGAATGCACAATACCAGCAGAATCCAACGGCAGCGGAAGGTTCTATTATTAAACGGGAGTGGTGGCGATTGTGGGACAAAGATGAGCCTCCACCCTTACAACACGTAATACAATCATATGATACCGCCTTTATGAAAAAAGAAACTGCCGATTATAGTGCTATTACGACGTGGGGTGTGTTTACTCCCCCTGACGGCGCCCCTAATATAATTTTGCTTGATGCTATAAAAGAACGTCTTGAGTTTCCGGAATTACGTAAAAAAGCTAAAGAACAGTATGATTACTGGAAGCCCGAAACGGTGATCGTGGAAGCTAAAGCTTCAGGCTTGCCTTTAACGTATGAATTGCGTAAACTAGGTATACCAGTTATTAACTTTACACCGAGTAGAGGAAATGATAAACATACTAGAGTAAATTCGGTAGCCCCGTTGTTTGAGTCAGGAATGATTTGGGCAACTGATGCTAAATTTGCTGAAGAAGTGATTGAGGAGTGCGCTGCATTTCCATTAGGTGAACACGATGACTTAGTGGATAGTATGACTCAAGCGATAATGCGATTTAGACAAGGTGGCTTTGTTGATCATCCAGACGACTATGAGGATGAACCGTTGCCACAACAACAAAGAACATATTACTAGAGGTAAATAATGGCAATTGATAATGTAAACGATTTAACTAAACAAGTTAACGTCATAGACCCTTCTATAGAAGTAGGTCCATCCAATCAAGAAATAGATATAGAAATGTTAGAAGACGGTGGGGCCGAAATTGATTTTGATCCCAACCAGTCGGTAGAACAGGAAATTCCACACGAAGCAAACTTAGCTGATTTTGTTGAAGAAGATGAACTTGGTTTACTTGCAAGTACCTTAACACAAACTTATGAAGATTATAAATCCGGTCGAAGAGAATGGGAACAAACTTATACTAGAGGTTTAGATTTACTTGGTTTTAAATATGAAAATAGATCAGAACCTTTTCAAGGTGCTTCTGGTGCTACACACCCAGTACTAGCAGAATCTGTTACTCAGTTTCAAGCACTCGCGTATAAAGAGTTACTGCCCGCATCGGGACCAGTTAGAACACAAGTTATTGGTGCAATAAATCCTGAAACTGAAAAACAATCAGAACGTGTAAAATCGTTTATGAATTATCAGTTGATGATTAAGATGAAAGAGTACGAGCCAGAGTTTGATCAAATGTTATTTAATTTACCATTAGCTGGATCAACTTTTAAAAAAGTTTATTTTGATGCAGGCTTAGCTAGAACAGTTTCTAAGTTTGTACCGGCAGAAGATTTAGTAGTTAGTTATAATGCTACCTCACTAGAAGAAACAGATTGTATTATTCACGTTATCAAAATGTCTAAAAATGATTTGTTAAAACAACAACAAGTAGGTTTTTATTCAGACGTAGAGCTAGGTGAAGCTGGTTATGGTACTAGCAGTGAAATTGAAGAAAAAAAAGATGAGATCGAAGGTGTAGTTAAAACCGGTGACCACGAGTTACATTCTCTTTATGAAATTCACACTGAAATAGATTTAAAAGGTTTTGAAGATAAAGACCAAGAAGGTTTACCAACTGGAATTGCCTTACCTTACATTATAACAATTCACGAAGAATCAAATCAAGTTTTATCTATTAGAAGAAACTACCTTGAGCAAGATCCATTAAAAAAGAAACAAGAATATTTTGTACATTTTAAATTTTTACCAGGACTAGGCTTTTATGGCTTTGGTCTAATACATATGATTGGTGGTTTATCTAGAACTGCTACCACTGCTTTACGCCAACTACTTGACGCCGGCACCTTGTCAAACTTACCTTCCGGTTTCAAACAACGTGGTATTAGAGTACGTGACGAAGCTCAACCGTTGCAGCCGGGCGAGTTCCGTGATGTTGATGCACCAGGTGGAAACCTGAGAGATGCCTTTATGCCACTACCTTTTAAAGAACCTTCACAAACATTATTACAACTAATGGGTGTAGTAGTTCAAGCCGGTCAGCGGTTCGCGAGCATAGCTGATATGCAAGTGGGCGATGGCAATCAATCGGCAGCCGTGGGCACAACAGTTGCACTCTTGGAACGTGGATCGCGGGTTATGTCAGCAATTCACAAACGATTATATGCCGCAATGAAATGTGAGTTTATGTTATTAGCTAAAAGCTTTGCGACTACTTTACCACCACAGTATCCTTATGATGTCGTGGGTGGCAACCGTGAAATCTTTGCAAGTGACTTTGATGAAAGAATTGATATCGTACCAGTTGCGGATCCTAACATCTTTTCACAAACACAACGTATTAGTGTAGCACAAACAGAATTACAAATGGCAATGTCCAATCCACAGATACATAATCTGTATCACGCTTACAAACATATGTATGAGGCACTTGGAGTTAAAGATATTGACATTTTGCTACCACCACCAATGCAACCATCACCTTTAGACCCTGCTAGTGAAAATATTTTAAGTTTAAACAGTAAAAAGTTTCAAGCTTTTCCAAAACAAGACCACCAAGCACATATGCGGGCACATTTACAGTTTATGGGCACTACTTTGATACGAAATAACCCTAAAGCTCTAGGTATGTTACAACAAAACTGTATGGAACACATAAATTTGATGTCTGGAGAACAGATTGAAGTAGAGTATGCCGAAGAAATTGAACAATCACAGCAAATGTCGCAACAAATGCAACAAATGATGCAACAGGCGGGACCAAATGCAGCACAAATGCAACAAAACCCACAATTTATGGAAGTACAGAAGCAAATTGAGCAAATGGCCGTAGCTATGGAGTCCAGGAAAGCCCAACTATGTGCTGAATTTATGGAAGAGTATGCAAAAGCAGAACGTGAAGTATTAAATCAAATAGAAAACGATCCATTACTAAAATTAAAGGATCGTGAGCTAGATTTAAAAGCTAGAGACAATCAACGTCGTGAAGAACAAGACGAAAACGATCTAGCGATGGATAGTGCAAGATTATTACAAGCACGTGATCTTACAGAAACTAAAATTGCAGAAAATGACAAACATCAAAAACTTAGAGCGGCAGTATCTTTAGCTAAAAGTGGTATAAGTAAAATGTCGACTGAAATTAACGAAGGATAAGTAATGGCAGTAGAAGACTACATCGGGGGTATAGGTGGTCTAATGACAATGGCGGCTTTGTTTGCAGGTAATAAGCAAAATCAAAATAACCAAGATTTAATGAACTTGCTTAATCAAAGCGAAGAAGAAACAGAAACAGAAACTGCTTCGGACTTACTAACTGAAATTGAAGATATAGATCTTTACTCTCCAGGGGTTGTTGATAATCAAATTAGAAACGATTTAGAGATAGATAATCAAGCAAGAATAGAAGCGGAAAAAGGAGAAAACAGTCATTTCCGAAATATAATTAACAGCATTACGAACTATACAGTTGGTAATGATGGGGAAGCTTTAGAAGGTGCAGCATTTGATGAATATGTAAAAAATAACAAAGCTTCATCCGCTTATAACTCTGTGGCTACTGGATTGCAAGTTGGTGGAGGGATTCCAGGTTTTTTACTTGGTACTGGAATGAAAACCGACGCAATACCCGATGCATTAACCGCAGTAACAGACGACACTAAATATGCTATTCCAGGAGCCGACACAATAGATTATATAACAGGAGGCGAAGGAGATGTAGGCAGGACTATGTATGAGCAAATGCAGTTATCAAGCGGTTTTGATAATGACTCTTTATATCGTTTAAAAGAAATTGATAGGCTTAATAATAATTTAGATATTGATGTTGAAGATTATCCTTCTTGGTATAAGGAAGATGATATTGAAGGAACTATTGCTGGTGATTATGTTACGGACACTTTACCTTTAACTAAATATGATGCAACCGCTGATGCCAACCAAGCTATTACTTACGCAAGCCCTTATTCTGAAAAAAGAGATGGTGAAACAATTTACCCATTAGGTTTAGAGATTGCCGATATAATGCAAGAAGGTCAACCACCTGTTTCAGGATTAGAATTATCTGATTCTGAGTTTAATAATAAAGATGTTAACGAAGCCTTAAGAGACAAATTGTATGCTCAAGAAAATGTATATAATGAATTATTAAATTCAGGCGACGATACCTTTGATTATAGAAACATAGTTAAATTACCTACAGAAGAAAATTCCGCCGGACTTTATAGTGCTGATGACAATAAGATAGGATTGGGTGTGGATAAAAACACAGGTGAATTTAGAAGTGGAAACGTTACTGACACTATTTTGCACGAAGCAACTCATCAAGCAGACCTAGGTAATGCTGCACCAGAAGAGATTGCTGTTAGAAGATTAATGGAAACATTAAGTGGAGAAGAAGATCTTAATCTTGAAACTTTAGAAGCAATGTCTTTAATGACAGAAGAAGAATTAGCAGAGTTTTTGAAAAAGCGTAGAAAAGAAGGTAAGGGAGATATACCAAAAGTTTATTTAAAACATATTTTAGACCCTGCTATATCAAACGCCGATTTTGCAGCGGGCTTAAATAATAGTGGTTTTAATGTTGGTTCAGACGAATTTAATGATAATTTTTATAATTTAGGTGGACGCGTACAACACAGTCAATTACCCCCGGAACGCGGACCGATGGCCAATGGTGTTGGTTCTTTATTTAAAAATAAGTAGTAAAATTAATTAAAAAGTAATATAGTTCAAAAAATAAACAAGGAGATCTAAATGATAATAATTGAATCTTTAAAAGCAAAATGGAATGCACTAAGCGTTAAGAAAAAAGTTATTGCTGGCGTTGTAGTTGCTATAATCATAATCGCAATATTTTCATAAAATAAATGTGGTTATCCCTTTTACCAACAGTATTAAAAACTGGTTCGGCTATATTTGCTAACAAGCAAAAAGCTAAGATACTTATGTCTGATGCTGCTTTACTTCACGCTCAAAAGATGGCTAGCGGGGAAGTTGAGTATCAGGCGTCAGTAAGACAATCCAATGACCAAGGTTATAAAGACGAGTTTGTTTTAATCTTGGTTTCAGCACCAGTAATATTATTAATTTGGTCGGTCTTCTCGGGAGATCCAGAAATTCAATTCAAATTGGATATGTTTTTTGACAAATTTGGAAGCCTGCCTTTCTGGTACCAATCAATTTTTATTGGCGTGGTCGCATCAATATATGGACTTAAAACAGCCGATATTATGAAGAAGAAGTGAAGTTCCACGAATATTGGGACAACGAGAATAAACTACTAGAACTTTCATACCAAGAATCTATTAGACAAAGGGAGGAACGAAAATGCAAGAACAAGATAAGTGTAAAGAACACACTAAAGACAAAGAACAATCGGGGGAATGTTGTAAACAAGAAAAGCCCAATGCTCTAGACGAGTTTTGGACTTCATTAGGAGAACCCGATAAATGCAAGATAACGACCCGGTAAACGTAATTTATAAATTACAAAGACATCTAGAAAAAAGTATCGATGATTGTGCTCAAACACTAATGAGCGGAGGTGTTGACAATATGAGCAAATATAGTTATATTTGCGGTAAGATCCATTCGATGGATACAATAAAACAGGAACTCTCTAACCTGCTAAACCCTAAGGAGCCAAATGACGATGACGAAAACGGAAAAGTTACATCCATTAGAAGCTAAATACAAAGCTGAAGATAAAGAAGTTAAAAAAGAAACAACCTCAACAAGTTTAGAAAAATTACCCACCCCTACTGGTTGGCGTATACTTGTTATGCCTTTTCAAGTTAAAGAAGAAACTAAAGGCGGAATCATTATTGCACAAGAAACATTGGATAAAGCACGTATAGCAACGCAAGTTGGTTATGTGTTAAAGATGGGTGATCTTTGTTACGCAGACAAAGATAGATATCCTACCGGTCCGTGGTGCAAAGAAAAAGACTGGGTGCTTTTTGCACGATATGCAGGATCACGTATGGAAATTGATGGTGGAGAGATAAGAATGTTAAACGATGATGAGATATTAGGGACTATAGATGATCCTGAAAATATCTTGCACGCAATGTAAAAACATAGAGGAGAAAAACTATGCTAGAAGATAAGATAGACGTTGGAGACAACGATGAAATAGAAACAGAAATTGATCTGGATGCACCAGCACCGGAACAATCTTTTGATGAGGAGAAAATAAATGTCGAAGAAGTTAGTGAAAACAGTAATGAGTCCACGGACACAGCTACGGAATCAACTGAGCAGTCTTCTGTTCCAGAAACTAAACCCCAAGAAGAACTTGAAGAATATTCCGACGGCGTACAAAAACGAATAGCAAAACTTACACGTAAAATGCGTGAAGCTGAAAGACAAAAAGAAGAAGCTATTAAATTCGCACAACAAGCTAATCAACAAACGCAGAGAATTCGAAACCAATACGAACATCTAGGAACTAATTATACTAAAGAATTAGAAGCTAAAGTTAATAATGGTATGGATGCTGCAAAACTTGCTTATAAAGCAGCTATTGAAAACCAAGATGTTGACGCACAAATCGAAGCACAAAGAGCTATTGCACAAATGTCAATGGAAGAAGCTAGGTTAAAACAAATTAACTCTGCACAAGAACAAAGAGCAGCAAGACCAGCTAGAACAGAGAACTTAGCTCAAGCAGCAAGTGATCTACCATCGCCAGGTGAAGTTGCCCAAGCAGGTAGAGACCTTGATCCAAAAGCAGAAGACTGGGCCTCAAAAAACAAATGGTTTGGTACTAATAATGCAATGACATACACTGCATTTGACATACATAAAAACCTAGTTGAAGAAGAAGGTTATGATCCTCAATCTCAAGAATACTATAAAGAAGTAGATAAGAGAATAAGGGTTGCATTTCCACAGAAATTTGGTAATGTAGAAAAATCTACTAATGCACCAGTGCAAAATGTAGCAAGTGCCCGTCGTCCGGCAGTAAATAATGGACGCAGAAAGACTGTGAAACTCACACCTTCGCAAGTCGCTATTTCTAAAAGATTAGGTGTGCCACTCGAAGAGTATGCGAAACAACTATCGCTAAAGGAGGTATAAGCATATGAATAAAAATAAAACAGAAACTACTGTTAAAACTTCCCGCGTGAGCGAAACTAGGGTTAAACAAGAACAACCTAAAGTTTGGTCTCCACCATCAGCACTAGATGCACCCCCTGCACCAGACGGTTACAGGCACCGTTGGTTAAGAGCCGAAAGTATGGGCTTTGACGACCAACAGAATATGATGGGCAAATTAAGAACAGGATGGGAATTGGTGAGAGCCGATGAATATCCAGATTTTGATTTCCCAAGTGTCGAATCAGGTAAATATCAGGGAGTAATCGGAGTTGGCGGCCTTGTGCTGGCAAGGATATCTGAAGAGCTCGCAAAATCTCGTGAAGCTTACTTTGCGCAAAAAGGCGCAGATGCAAACGAGGCTTTAGAAAACGATGTCTTAAAAGAACAGCACCCAAGTATGCCAATCAATCAAGAGCGGCAGACTCGTGTAACTTTTGGTGGTACTAAAAAATAACAATTTCGTTATCTTTACCCTCCAGATTAATAAAATAACTTAACCCTTTTAAGGAGGAAAACAATATGGCAAATAATGATGCCCCTTTTGGTTTCAACCCAATTGGTAAACTCGGCGGTGGAACTTCTCCAGCAATGAACTCTTATAAAGCACTTGCAAACTACGCAGTGGAAATGTTCCAAGGTGACATCGTGAAAATCGTTGAAGCTGCAGGTGACGTTCAACTGTTCGCAATTGCTGGTGGTGGCACAGATGCTACCAACGCTATAGGTGTGATTTGGGGAAGTAACTTCGACGACGCTACTGGGAAACCAACTTTCAAAAACACAAGACCTGCTTCACAGAAAGCTACTGTCTTTGTATATGACGATCCGTACCAACGTTTCGAAATACAAGGCGACGGCGCTTCTGACCAGGCTGATATCAGTAAAACAGCTGATGTTACGCTAGGAACAGGAAACTCATCAACCGGTGTATCGGTGACAGAACTTGATTCAAGTAATATTGGAACTGGTGCTAACTTAAGAATTAACAGCTTCTCTACTAAAGAAGGTCGTAATTCAGTTGGCTCAAACAATATTATTTACAATGTTACTATCAACGAACACAAATTTAAATAATAGCAGGAGGATTTAAAAAATGGCTATATCAAGACAACAACTAGCAAAAGAGCTAGAGCCAGGTCTAAATGCATTATTTGGACTTGAGTACAAAAACTACGAAAATCAACATACGGAGATTTTCGACACAGAGAACAGTGACAGAGCTTTTGAAGAAGAAGTAATGTTATCTGGTTTCGACACTGCCGGAGTAAAATCCGAGGGTGCTGCTGTGGTTTACGATAACGCGCAAGAAACGTTTACTGCGAGATATCAACACGAAACAATTGCGTTAGCATTTAGCTTAACGGAAGAGTCAGTGGAAGATAACTTGTATGATAAATTATCTGCACGTTACACTAAAGCACTAGCAAGATCTATGGCACAAACTAAGCAGATTAAAGCTGCTGACGTTTTAAACAACGGCTTCACTGCTGGTGTAACTGGAGGAGATGGTCAACCATTATTCTCTGGTCAAACCGCTGCTAGAGCTGCTGGTCATCCAACAATCGCTGGAAATTTCATTAATGAATTGTTAGTATCTGCTGACCTTTCTGAAACTTCTTTAGAGAGCTGTTTGATTGACATTGCTAAGATGACTGATGAGCGTGGCTTAAAAATTGCTGCTAAAGGTATGAAACTAATTATACCTTCTAAGCTTCAATTTGCTGCTGAGCGAATTATGAAATCTGCACTACGTGTTGGAACTGCTGATAATGATGCAAACGCAATGAAAAATATGGGAATGATTCCACAGGGTTATGCTGTGAATAACTTCTTAAATGATGACGATGCGTTCTTTATCAAAACAGATGTTCCTAATGGTATGAAGCATATGGTTCGTGCGCCAATCAAAACTGCTATGGAAGGCGATTTTGAAACTGGCAATATGAGATATAAAGCTAGAGAAAGATACAGCTTCGGTTGGTCTGATCCTAGAGGTATCTTCGGATCTCCAGGTGCTTAATCATTAGATTAAGACTTTATATTAAGGGGCCTTCGGGCCCCTTTTTATTTGCATATTATTATTTAAAAGCGTATACTTCATTCTAATAAACTGAGATAACCCTTTGGTGTAGACGTACTCAGACGACGGCCTAGAGACTACACTAAACAACTAGGAGAAAAATTATGGCTTCAACAACTTTTTCCGGTCCTATTAAAGCCGGAACAATCAAAGACACGTCGGGTAGTACACTCGGCACAAACGTAAAAAATACAGGACAAGTAGTAATGTCTCAATCAATTCTGATTGACCCAGCAGTCGCAGCTGGAACAAATACTTACAACGTAGCTGTAATACCTAAGAATTCACAGATAGTAGAAGTACTAATGCGTTTTGCAATAGGTAGTAACGCAGGAACTAGTGCGACTATGTCGGTTGGTAAAACTGATTCAGGTGGAGCAACAGCAGCTTTTTATACTGCGGCTCAAAACGCTAAAGTTGCAGCAGAACACACACAACAAGTTTC
>Ga0308018_10000732_pt1 | contig 15861 bp, 16 predicted proteins | sample Neamet282_FD_203130 | JGI IMG/M metagenome (GOLD analysis project Ga0308018, IMG submission 203130) | Marine microbial communities from water near the shore, Antarctic Ocean - #282 | ecosystem: Environmental > Aquatic > Marine > Unclassified | place: Southern Ocean | collected 2014-10-01
AGGAAAGAGCCAACCAATCCACACCTAGCTGACAAGCAAATTCAAGATCTGCACGATCTTTAGGTGATAGGGCTTTGAGCGGCAATAAGACATCAGGCACATTCACACCTTTGCGATTAGAAATTGTGCCACCAGCCTCAACAATACAATCAGCAAAATCGATACCACAGCTCTTCACAATAAGACGGATTTTTCCATCGTTAACCAAAAGCCGTGCTCCAACTTCTAAAGCTTGAAAAATTTCAGGATGTGGCAGAGTCACCCGCGTTCCGTCACCTGGAGCATTGTCTAAATCCAAGCGGAAATCAGCCCCATTAACCAAATCTTCTTCGCCATTTTCAAAAGCCCCAACCCGCAACTTTGGACCCTGCAAGTCTGCAAGAATCGCAATCGGGCTGTTGACACTTTTTTCAACTTGGCGAATAATTGCATGTCGCGCTGCAATTTCAGCATGATCACCATGTGACATATTCAGCCGAAATACATCAGCTCCAGCTTCATGCAAAGCCAGTATCATTTCATAATCATTTGATGCAGGCCCAAGGGTTGCTACAATTTTTACATTTCTGTCACGTTTCATTCACAGGGCTCGCTTATTGTTACCGCTATCATGTTGGGGTCCTATTGCACCATTTCACTTCTCTCCGCAACTAAGCTATCAAAGGACATGAACGACGAAGCGCCATTTTTCATTACAGGATCTGAACAAAAAGGGCCATGGTTGGTTGCATGTGATCATGCGCGCAACCATGTACCACACACAGTCAATGGTGGGTCTCTAGGCTTGCCACCAGAAGAAATGTGCCGCCACATTGCTTATGATGTAGGAGCGGAAGATTTGAGTTTAGCCTTGGGCAAACGTCTGCGGGCTCCAGTTCTATGTAGCAACTTTTCAAGACTAGTTATCGATCCAAATCGCGGAGAAGATGATCCAACGTTGCTAATGAAGTTTTACGACGGCACAATCATTCCCGCTAATCGCCATGCTGACGCGACTGAAGTGGAACGCCGGTTGGAGGTCTATCATCGTCCGTACCATGAAGCATATGATAGATTGGCCACTCCTGATAGGGCTATTATCGCAGTACATTCCTTTACACCGCAGCTCAAAGGCCGACGATCACGCTCTTGGGAAATAGGCATTCTGTTTGCTCAGGATCAACGTCTTGCTGATCCTACCATAGCTAGATTGCAAGCGCGTGGAGACCTCACTGTCGGCATAAACGAGCCTTATGACGGACATTTGCCAGGCGATAGCATCGACAGGCATGCGCTGCGCACTGGCAGATTGAATATATTAATCGAAATCAGGAATGATCTGATTGGAACTCCCAAAAATCGAAAGGCTTGGGTTCAGATTCTAGCACCAATTTTGGAACAGGCTTTAGCCACAACTCAAATACCACACGCAGGAGATTAGCATGAACTTACAAACCAAACTGGAAATTGAAGCCGCCGCATTCCGCCGCCTTCAGCAGCATTTGATCACCGACCGCCCCGATGTTCAGAATATTGACCTGATGAACCAGTCAGGTTTTTGCCGTAATTGTTTGTCACGGTGGTATCAAGAGGCCGCCAAAGAAGCCGGAGTTGAAATGAGTAAGGACGAAGCCCGCGAGGCCTTTTACGGCATACCTTTCGATCAATGGAGAGCGGCACACCAAATCAAAGCGAGCACCGAAGCTCAGGCAAGTTTTGCCAAATCTCACACGTAATGGTCATCAGCGTAGGGTGGCGCTGCCCTACGCCTCAACCACCTAACAGGCCGATCCACAAAAAAGGCTTAGCCATGTTCCTGTTGAAAATTTAGACCGGTTGGACCCCTAAGTTAAAAAACCTAGGTTTTGTGATTTAATCTCAAACCCATATCTAAACAATTTTCCAAGAAATAAGCACCCCATACTTAACCGTACTAATTAAATTGCAATTTTACGGCTCTCATCAAGATAAATTTCACGCAAACGGATGGCAACAGGTCCAGGAATACCTGCCCCAATGGCTTGTCCGTCCAATTCAACTACGGGCATCACAAAAGCAGATGCCGAGGTGAAAAAAGCCTCATCCGCATTTTGAGCTTCCGCAACAGTAAAAGCCCGCTCCTCCACTTCCATTTGCGCTTCCCGAGCGAACCGCAAAACCGCAGCACGGGTTATGCCATGCAATATATCATTCGACAAATGCCGGGTGATAATCTTACCGTCTTTAACTATATAAGCGTTATTCGACGTACCTTCGGTGACAGCACCATCTTCTACCATCCAAGCGTCATCACAGCCCGCAGCTTTCGCCATCATCTTACCCATCGAAGGGTACAACAGCTGAACAGTCTTGATATCCCGGCGGCCCCACCGCTGATCTGCAATCGAAATAACTTTGATCCCAACCTTGGCCACAGGGCTGTCCGCAAGCCCTGGCTTATTTTGCGTAAACAAAACGATGGTAGGCAGCGTATCTTCGCTTGGATATGCAAAATCGCGATCGGCGGCAGCACCACGGGTAATTTGCAAATAAATCAAACCCTCATCAATGTCGTTAACACGCACCAATTCACGGTGAACTTCCAAAAGATCAGCTGTTTCAATCGGGTTGCGCATGCCCAACTCGCTCAGTGATCGCGCCAAACGTAGCGCATGGCCCTGAAAGTCAATCAGCTTACCGCCTAAAACAGATGTGACCTCGTAAACACCATCCGCAAACAAAAATCCCCGATCAAAAATTGAAACTTTAGCTTCATTTTCTGGTAGATAGGTCCCATTTAAATAAACTGTGCGTATCATTGTTTTATCCCCACAAGGCCGCGACGGGCGGATGCACCCCGTCGGCGTCAAATTTTAAAGGTTGGTCACGATCTTCCGACATCAGAAGAGGGCCGTCGAGATCGGTGAATGCCGCACCCTGTGCCACCAAAGTCGCAGGCGCCATAGCCAACGAACTACCCACCATGCATCCCACCATAATTCCAAAGCCCGAGGCCAGTGCGGCATCGCGCAATATCAAAGCCTCTGTGAGCCCCCCAGTCTTGTCCAATTTAATATTGGCAAAATCATATTTCCCCTGCATATTCGCCAAGGAGCTACTGTCATGACAGCTCTCATCCGCACAAACTGGCAAAATGCGCTCTAGACCCAAAAGCGCATGATCCTCAGCAGCCGGCAAAGGTTGCTCCACTAGTTCTACCCCTAGACGCAGTAAATGCGGCGCCAAATCCAAATAGACCTCAGCACTCCAGCCCTCATTCGCATCTACAATAATGCGTGATTTGGGCGCACCACGGCGCACCGCTTCTAAACGCGGCATATCATCAGGGGTGCCCAATTTAATCTTAAGCAAAGGCCTAAACGCATTCAAAGCCGCCTGCGCCTGCATCTCCTCTGGACTGTCCAGAGATAGAGTATAAGCCGTAATCTCTGGCCGCAGCATCCCCAAGCCAATCAGATCGGAGACACGTCGTCCAGCGGTTTTGGCCTCTAAATCCCATAATGCACAGTCTACGGCATTGCGTGCTGCCCCCGCAGGCAGCGCCTCAGCTAATTCCGACCGCCCCACAGCGCCCAGCGCCTCGATTTGCGCCGACACACTGTGCAGGGTCTCGCCGTAGCGCGCATAAGGTACGCATTCACCCCACCCCATGAACCCATCTTTCTCAATCCGTACGGTCAGAACCTCCGCCTGAGTGCGAGAACCGCGCGAAATGGTAAACACCTGCGCCAATTGAAAAATTTCAGCTTGAACTGAAATATGCATGCAATATCCTTACTTTGTCTGGCCCAGACATTCTCGCCGAAGGCCCGGCCCAGTAAGCTGCTGGGCAGATTAACAGGCGGATCATGCGCGGCGCGTCTGGCGCCGCACAATTTAGTTTAAAGGGCAGATTGCACTTACAGCGCCGCCAAGGCGTCCACCAAACGGCCTGCACCAATGCGGATTGGGTCTACCGTTGGTAGGCCCATGCGCGCTTCAACCTGCTCTAAATAAGCAGTTGCTTCCACATCAGACATATGTTGCGTATTCACCGAGATGCCCACAACTTCGCAAGCAGGATTGCCAACCTGCGCCAAAGTCAGCGCCACATCGCGCAGCTCTTCCAAGGAGGGCTGCTGATATTCCGGTAAGCCACGCATGTGCGCGCGCGTCGGCTCATGACCCAAGATCAGAGCATCCGGCTGGCCCCCATGTACCAGAGCCATGGTGACACCAGAATAGGAAACGTGGAATAGGCTGCCCTGTCCCTCGATATGATCCCAATGATCTGCATCATTTTTAGGTGTCAAATATTCAACTGCACCAGCCATGAAGTCAGCAACTACCGCATCCAGTGGCACACCACTACCCGTGATTAAGATCCCAGTCTGCCCAGTGGCTCGAAATGTTGATTTCATCCCACGCTTGCGCATTTCAGCATCCATCGCCATAGCGGTGTACATTTTACCAACCGAGCAATCAGTGCCAACGGTCAGGCAGCGTTTACCACTGCGTTTTTTGCCATTGGCAATAGGGTATTGCACGTCAGGAACACGTACATCATGCAGTGCGCAGCCATACTCTGCTGCGACCTCGACCAAATCCACCTCATCACGAAGCAAATTATGCAGACCCGAGGCCAAGTCGTAGCCCATCGCTAAAGCCTCTTTCAGCACGACTTTCCAAGCGGTTGAAATAATCCCACCACGGTTCGCAACACCAATGACCAAAGTCTTGGCGCCCGCAGCTTTGGCCTCTGACAATGACATGTCTTGAATTCCGAGGTCCGCGCCACAGCCGGCCATCCGAAACTGTGCAACGGCGTTCTCTGGACGCCAATCTTTGATGCCAATGGCAACTTTAGCGCCAAGCTGATCCGGTGCATCACCCAGAAATAAAAGGTATGGGGTTTTTATCATGGCGATCTCCTAACGCTGTTTCACAGATAATACGCCAAGATTTGCGCAATATTGCCCATTATTAGGCGCGTTCCAATATATATTGGAACGAATATATCAAATATAAGGTTAATATTCGAATATAATTCCATAGTAGGATAAAAAGTTATCAAAACCACTAGGGTTTGCGCCCTGAGTCGTAGACTCATTATCTTGAGCTTTAACAATCCGAAAGACCTTGCGGCCAGCCGCGCAAGATAATAATGCAAAGGCAGTTTATCTTGTAATTTCGTTACCCGAGGTATTATATGTCATTTAGCTTGCAACCCACCCCCGTCTCTCGTCCAAACCGCTGCCAATTATTCGGGCCAGGCTCCCGGGTGGCGCTTTTTGAGAAAATGGCAGCCAGTGCGGCGGATGTTATTAACCTTGATCTGGAAGATAGTGTTGCTCCCTCCGACAAAGATACCGCCCGCGAGAATGTCATCCAAGCCACCCATGATGTGGATTGGGGCACCAAAACCCTATCCGTGCGTATCAACGGCCTCGACACACCATATTGGTACCGCGACGTTGTCGATCTTTTGGAGCGTGCCAGTGACAGGCTCGACCAGATCATGATTCCAAAAGTCGGCTGCGCGGCCGATGTCTATGCGGTGGATGCTTTGGTCACCGCCATTGAGACCGCAAAGGGCCGCAACAAGCCTATTACCTTTGAGGTGATCATCGAAAGTGCGGCAGGCATCACGCATGTCGAAGAGATTGCCGCCAGCTCACCGCGCTTGGCAGCCATGTCCCTTGGGGCGGCAGACTTTGCCGCCAGCATGGGCATGCAAACTACCGGTATTGGTGGAACTCAAGACAACTATTATATGCTACACGGCGAAACAAAGCATTGGTCTGATCCTTGGCATTGGGCGCAAGCCGCCATCGTTGCAGCCTGCCGTACCCATGGGATTTTGCCCGTCGATGGTCCCTTTGGGGATTTCAGCGATGACGCAGGCTTTCGCGCACAAGCCCGGCGCTCAGCCATATTAGGTATGGTCGGAAAATGGGCAATACATCCCAAACAAATCGCCCTATCCAACGAGGTTTTTACTCCATCAAAGGCAGCCTTTGCTGAAGCCAGTGAAATCCTTGAAGCAATGAAACTTGCCAAGGCAAATGGTGAAGGTGCGACCGTCTACAAAGGTAGGCTGGTGGATATTGCTTCCATTAAGCAAGCTGAAGTCATTGTTGGACAATTTGAAATGATAAACGGTACCTGAAAATAATTTCATCTAGGGTTAAGTTATCGATCCATGCCAGTTCTGTTGCACTTTGAGCAAGCTGAGGTCATATAGGTTGAAAGACATTATTTGAGGCCTGCCATGACTAACTATCTTGAATTTGAACGTCCGTTAGCAGAAATTGAAGGCAAGGCAGAAGAGCTACGCGCAATGGGCCGCGACAACGAGGATATGGATGTTGAGGCCGAGGCCAAAGCCCTTGACCAGAAAGCCAGCCATATGTTGGGTGAGCTCTACGGCAAGCTGACGCCATGGCGAAAATGCCAAGTGGCTCGCCATGCAGATAGGCCACACTGCAAAGATTATATTCAAGAGCTTTTTCAGGAATATACTCCACTGGCCGGTGATCGAAACTTTGCTGATGACCATTCTATAATGGGTGGTTTGGCGCGTTTGCGGGACAGGCCGGTGATGGTCATTGGTCATGAAAAGGGCCATGATACCAAAACTCGTATCGCCCGCAACTTCGGCATGGCACGCCCTGAGGGGTATCGCAAAGCCATCCGGTTGATGGATCTGGCCAACCGTTTTGGCTTGCCTGTAATCTCACTGGTGGACACCCCCGGTGCCTATCCTGGCAAAGGTGCGGAAGAACGTGGGCAGTCTGAAGCTATCGCACGCTCAACAGAGAAATGCTTGCAACTCAAAGTGCCATTAATTTCTGTGATCATTGGAGAGGGTGGCTCTGGCGGCGCGGTGGCGTTTGCCACAGCCAATCGCTTAATCATGCTAGAGCATTCAATCTATTCAGTGATCAGCCCGGAAGGCTGTGCTTCAATTCTTTGGAAAGATGCAGAGAAAATGCGCGAAGCAGCAGAAGCCTTGCGCCTGACGGCGCAGGACCTGAAAAACCTAGGTATCTGCGACCAAATCATCTCAGAACCCAAAGGCGGCGCGCATCGCGACCGCAAAGCCACCATGAAAGCCGTGGGCGCCATATTGTGTAAGTCCCTTGATGAATTGGGTAAGAGAAGTCCCGATGGTTTGATGAAAGACCGTCGGCAAAAATTCCTCGATATGGGGACCAAAGGCTTGGCCAGCTAATCCGAGCTCACCATAAGACTTTTTCTGCTCGCGCCTGCCAAGTTCAACGTTTTGCGGCACTTTCAATCCATCCCCCCATGCTGGGCAATATCAAACTCCAGCCTTATTCGTAAAATCCAACTTCAGCCATCAATTCGCGTGAACGCACCTCAACCGCTTGCTCCATCAGCGCCATAAACTCTGCCACAGGCTTGCCCTTGGGAATCGGCTCCATAAACTCGACAGTGGCAGTCCCAGCCTTACGCAGCACACTGCGCTTTGGCCAAAAAATCCCAGTATTTAATGCCACAGGAACACAGTCTTGCTGTAATTCACGATACAAAACCCCTGAGCCCATTTTATAGACTTTCTTTGCACCCGGCGCCACGCGGGTGCCCTGCGGATAGATCACCAACTGCCCCGGCGCCACACGACCCGAAGCCACATCCGCCACCATCTTACGGATTGCGGCTGCCCCTTTGCCACGGTTGACCGGAACACACCCCAAACGATAGGCATATTGCCCCACAATTGGTGTAAACAAAAGTTGCCGCTTCATAATGAATTTTGGCTGTGAAAGGCAGTTGAATATTACAATAATATCAAAAAAGGATTGATGTTTTGCAGCAATCAAAACCTCACCGTGTGGAATATTTCCACGTACATTAACTTTAAGCCCAATTATCCAGCGAGCGCTCCAGACCACCCACCAGCAATAAAAATGTGCGGCCATCGATGCACCTTTTTGGCTGATAATCATCGGAATCAAGAAAATAACTGCAACAAATACCATCGCGAGATACATCTGAATATTAAATAGCAAAGAGCGCATCCATTGTAGCGCGTATTTCATAATTGTTCCTCACAGACTTTGCGCAGGGGACATCCCTAAACTTCGAGCAATATTGTGTATCACTATAAAGCCAATAATATGTCAAAACCAGCTTTAACCTTCAGATTACATCAAGTTGCTAACAAGCAATTTCACCGATAAACTGTTCCCTGAATTGCCTGAAAATCTTGGTACTTTCAGAGCGGTAATTATAGCGCTATGTTGAGATTCAGTTCTTGACCCAATGCAACAATAGATTCGAGGCGTATTTGCGGTTATTGTGCCCAAAATGTGAAGCAGAATATAAGGTTTCTGATGATATCATTCCGAGCGAGGGGCGTGATGTGCAGTGCTCTAGCTGTAATGAGACTTGGTTTGTAAAAAGCTCACCCGCGCAACTTGAACGCCGCGCCATTGATCCTGATATAATCAGCATCTTGCAGCAAGAAGTCCAGCACGAGATGAAGGCACGAGAGAACGAAATAAGTTCCCAAAAAGCTGCCTCAACATCCTCATCAACTAGAAAGCCAGCTCCAGCCGCTAAGCCAAAAACTCAGAAACGTGCGCCAAAACGTAAGAGCTTACTACCTGTCGAAGTTATAGAAAAAAAACAGATTAAATCAGAAACGCCACTAACAACACCCTCAGAGCCTGAGGATGACGTGCCGCCGCTCGACAATCGGCAACGTGGTATTCTAGCAGCTTTAATCTTACTCAGCATACTTGCATCCCTGTATGTCTTTGCTCCAAAACTGACAGAGACTTTTCCCATCTACACCGATTGGATTAATTCTTATGTTTTTTGGATGGATGATATGCGGCAGTGGCTCGAGAATATCGTGCGCGACGTGCTAGAGTACAGGCAGAGCTTTGGATAAACTTAAAGCGCTAAAACCGATCTAATAATCTTTGTAAATACCCACGCTCTTCTTTCGGTCGGTCGAGCGCGCCTGAGCGGCGGCGAATTTCGTCCATCAACTCTTGCGAGCGCAATCGAAGCTCCTGTTGCGGCACCATCTGCTCACCAGCACCCAGTTGCCCATTGTTGCCAGCATCACGGCCCAATGGATCCCGGGTGGTAAGGTTTTGCGATTCACCTTCCGATATTCGGCCATTTGGCGTCGCCCCTTGGCCTTGGGGCTGTTGCTCGGCCAATGTCTCACTCAGGCTACGCATACCGTCACGCAGGGCATCAATTACCTCAGATTGATTGTCTAATGCGCCAGGCAGATTTCCAGTCTCGAGATCTTCCGCCGCCCGCTCCATGGCGCGGCCTGCTTCATCCAAGGAGCGGCGCGCCTCTTGTCCCGGCTCAGTTCCAGCCCCAGGCAGCTTTCCCCTCTGGCGATTCAGATCCCACTGCAATTTTTTTTGTGGCCCGGCTAAGGACCCATCATCCTCTGTAGGCTCCACCCCCTCGCCCGCGCCACCATCTTGACCTTGGCCGGGATTTTGCAATTCACGGAAGGTTTGATCTGATAGCCTTTGCTGTTGCCGCAGGCTATCGGCCAAATCTTCCATCTGTTGTTGGCCGCCGTCTTGGCCTTCTTGGCCCTCACCACCAGATTGACCCTTTGATGTTTGCAGATTTTGTATCAGGCGATTGATCTCTTCCAATAACTCCTGAGCCTCTGCCATACGGCCCTCCTCCATTAGTTGCTGTAGGCGATCCATCATCTCTTGCAGCTGATTTTCCGATATGACGTTATCATCAGCAGTAGGCGGCCGTTCAGGTTGTTCTACCGCCGGGTTACGCTCCGCAAACTCTTTAAAATATTCCCGCTGTGCTTGGCGTAACTCCTCCATCAGGCGAGTAATTTCTTCGCGCGTGGCGCCATTCTTGATTGCTTCTGCGAGCTTGTCTTGCGCCCGCGCCAGCTTTTCGGCCGCCTGATCAAGATCGCCATCTTCTACTTCCAAAGCTAGCAGCCAGAGCAGCTCAGCCGAAGACCCAAGGTCTTCTCTGGTTTTGCCCTCTTCAAGTTGGCTAATAATTTTCGTCAAAGCAAGCCCGTCTTCGAAGTCGCGAAATATAGGCTCCGGCTTTTGCGATATGGCCCGCAAGATCTGCGCCACCCGTCGGCGATTGCTATTAGACCACAAAAGATCCCGACGTTGTTCCGTTAAAGCCTTCGCCAAAGGATCGAAAAAACGGAGTGCGGGCAACTCAATCTCAAGCGAAGCCGATCGACCAATTTGACCACGGATATCTTCGACCTCAAGTACAAATGACACCGGCAGATGCGCCCATAAATGTTTGGATAAATCTTCAATAAAAACCTCTGTGAAATTCGAACGGTCGCCAGAAATTGTCAAAGGCAATGCAAGCTCAATATCAAGCTGTGACGCAGGAACCGCCGCTAACCCATGTCGCCGGTCAACCTCTGCCAAGTTGAGCCGCACCCAAACCCGGCCAGAGGTCACGCCAAAATCGTCACTAGCAGAAAATGTAAGGCCAAACGTCCCACCACTCTCGCGCTTAATCTCACCCACCACCTCAACCTTCGGCGGCAGATCAACAATCATGTCCAAGTCCCAGCGTGCCTCATCTAGGCCCAAAATGGCCAGGCCACCAGATTGTGTCACCAAAAACTGCTGATTTTGATCCGCCGCATCGAGAGGGTTTTCAACGCGCCCAGAGACAGCTTCATCAACGACGTGTTTACTATCATCGCTGTACAGGCGGACTATGATTAGACTATCTTGAGGAACGCTTAACCTTTGGCCGATGACGTCATTGAGATAAAGGGTCGGGCGATTGGCATAAGCGGGCGGTTGCATCCATACTTCCCAGCTAGGCCCCAAAATTACCGTGCCCGTAGGCGCGCGCGGTCCATCGCTCAATTTATAGGAAGTACCAAAAACCATCCCGACAAAGAAGATTAACAGTGCCATGTACCGCAAAGCGTAAGGATCTTGTCGCGCAAGCTGAACATCTGGCCCTACGGCTTTAGCCATTGCAGCCTTGTGATGCATCAGCGCCAAATGCGCATCCCAAAGCGCAGCCGACTCTGGATCATCGCGGCCAATAGCCTGAACATCTTGGAGTGCCGTAAGCGGGCGCCCAGGCAAGCTTTGGTCCAAGCGCGCTCTGGCCTGCCCGAGACTCGGCCAAGAAAAAAACGCCCAAATATGCCACAAGCACCACAAGCCAAGGCAGGCTGCAGCACTGAAACTTAGCCAAATCACCTCAATCGGCCAAAGATCTAGCGACCCCAATAAGAGCGTGCCCATAGCACATAAAATTAGTGAAAAGAGAGGCCAACACGACAGTGCAACACGCTCGGCCCAAAGGCCTGCGTAAGTCAGCCCAACGGCAAACTTTGTGCTGCGCGGTAGTAATGTGGCCATAAAAGCCTCCGTGACGTGGCGCGATTATTACCACTCAGGAATTGTATCTCGATTAATGATGTCTTCCAAGCTTGGCCGTGCGCGGATAACCGCAAATTGATCGCCCTGTACCATCACCTCAGGCACCAAGGGGCGTGAATTATATTCACTTGCCATGACAGCGCCGTATGCCCCGGCGCTACGAAATGCAATCAGGTCGCCAGCTTTCATGTGCGGCAATTCCCGGCCTTTCGCAAAGGTATCCCCACTTTCGCAAACTGGTCCCACAACATCATAAGGCTGATAAGCAGTTCCAGCTTCAGGCTCCACGATTGGCACAATTTCATGATGCGCACCATACATCGCAGGCCGGATCAAATCATTCATCGCCCCATCGACAATCAAAAATTCGCGATCTTCGCCCTCTTTCACATAGATCACTTCACTGACCATAACGCCAGCATTGCCCGCGATAAACCGCCCAGGCTCAATTTCGATTTCGCAGCCAAGATGACCGACTTTCTCACGAACCAATGCGCCATAATCTTCTGGTGTGGGAGGATGTGCATTGCTATTCTCATAAGGAATTCCCAGCCCACCTCCAAGGTCCAAGCGCGTAATCTCATGACCATCTGCACGGAGAATCTCGGTTAGCTCTGCCACTTTGTCATAGGCCAGGCCGTAGGGCTCTAGCTCAGTCAGCTGCGAGCCAATATGCACATCGATACCTATAATTTTTAATCCCGGCAGAGTGGCAGCCATGGCATAGACCTCCCGCGCCCGCGAAATGGGAATACCAAATTTATCTTCTTTTTTGCCAGTCGAGATTTTCGCATGCGTTTTAGCATCAACATCAGGGTTAATACGAATCGTAATGGGTGCCACTTGACCCAGAGAGACCGCCACCTCCGACAGCGCTCGCATTTCTGGTTCGCTTTCAACGTTAAACTGACGAATGCCATGCCTTAAGACCAATTCCATTTCAGCACGAGTTTTGCCAACGCCGGAAAACACAATTCGTTCTCCAGTAATGCCAGCGGCGCGTGCGCGGGTATATTCACCAGCCGACACCACATCCATACCCGCACCAGCATCCCCCAAAAGCTTCAGAATGGCTTGATTAGAAGCGGCTTTCATCGCGTAACAAATCAAATGATCCATACCCTGCAACGCGTCATCAAACAGCTTAAAATGCCGCAGTAATGTAGCCGAGGAATAGAGGTAGAAGGGGGTACCAACAGCTTTCGCAATCTGCGAAATAGCAACATCTTCGGCGTACAAAGCGCCATTACGATATAAAAAATGATCCATCTTACGTGCCTTATCAGGTCTGACTTGCGCATATCACACCATAAAATTCAAACAACACCTTTGCCGCATTATTCTCACACAGCTTAAGTTTTGGGTTGGCTTCGCAGGTAGAGATACAGCGGCAAGCCACAGCTTACCCCAATCCCAAAGGTGGCTAAGATTGCGAGTAAACGCCCATACTTTCGAGTTTGGAACACCTCATAGAGGATCCAAACGGTAAGAGCGGTGGCCGCAATGGTGAGATCCCAGACCAAGCCGCTACTGGCGGTATTAGCATGCCATGCCTCAACCATAAGCCCAAGATTAAAGCCTTCTGCCTGAAACCAAATAATAAAATAATACATTGGGTGCGCAGCCCCCCAAATAGCTAAGGCAAGGTAGATCATCCGCATGTTTGCGCTCCTTAATTACTGGCCACTCCAGCGCGCATGTCTAACAAAGACAAAGGCTGTTCCGGCGCACCATCGGCGCCACAGGCACAAAGTATTATAAAGGCTAATAAATTAATATATTTCATGCCAAATCTACCTCCCAACGCGCAATTTGAGCCCGCACCTGTGCCGGTGCTGTGCCCCCATAGGACATGCGAGACGCCACGGAGTTTTCCACTCCAAGTACTTCAAACACCTCAGCGGAAATCTCAGTATGTACCGATTTCATATGCTCCAAAGTCAAATCGGGCAGATCACATCCCTGTGCTTCAGCCATAGCCACCAAGCTTCCAGTGATATGATGCGCATCCCTGAATGGCATGCCAAGTGCGCGCACCAGCCAATCAGCCAAATCCGTAGCTGTCGAAAAGCCAGAGGCGGCTGCAACTTTCAGGCTGTCACGGTTTGCAGTCATATCGCTGACCATCCCCGTCATCGCAGCCAAGGCCAACATAAGATTGTCAGCAGCGTCAAACAACTGTTCCTTATCTTCCTGCATGTCTTTTGAATAGGTTAGTGGCAAACCCTTCATCACCATCATCAAAGCAACATTAGCCCCAAAAATTCGACCGATCTTGGCACGGATTAGCTCGGCCGCATCAGGGTTTTTCTTTTGTGGCATGATTGATGAACCAGTGGAGAACCGATCGGACAGAGTAACAAAGCGGAACTGAGCTGATGACCAAATCACCAGCTCCTCTGCAAAGCGGCTAAGATGCATGGCGCAAATACTGGCACAACTGAGATATTCAAGCGCAAAATCACGGTCGGACACAGCATCCAAAGAATTTGCAGCAGGTCGATCAAAACCTAGATCTTTCGCCGTCATTTCACGGTCGATCGGAAAGGAGGTACCCGCCAAAGCCGCGGCGCCCAAGGGACTTTCATTCATACGTCTCCTCGCATCTTCAAACCGAGATTTGTCGCGTGCCAGCATTTCGACATAGGCCATCATATGATGCCCCCAAGTTACAGGCTGCGCAGTTTGCAAATGCGTGAAACCGGGCATAACCCAATCCGCACCAGCTTTGGCTTGCTGCAAAAAGGCTTTCATCAGTGCCTCAAGCGCCAGAATAGCTGCATCAGTTTGATCGCGGACCCAAAGACGAAAATCAGTGGCTACTTGATCATTGCGGCTCCGACCTGTGTGCAGACGCCCAGCAGGTTCACCAATGACCTGTTTAAGCCGCGCCTCGATATTCATGTGAATATCTTCCAGTTCAACCCGAAACGAAAAATTTCCTGTTTCAATTTCTGACAATACAGTGAGGAGCCCTTCACGAATGGCCACACTATCGCTATCAGAAATAATACCAGCCTCCCCCAACATGGCGGCGTGGGCGCGACTGCCTTGAATATCTTGAGCGGCCATCCGTTGGTCAAACCCAATCGAGGCATTAATAGCCTCCATGATTGCGTCTGGTCCGGCGGCGAAGCGTCCGCCCCACATTTGGTTTTGGGATTTGGTCATGATTGAAACCTTTGGGAGTGTGATATGCGCTACTTACTTTCTGTTATTCTCTATACGGCCCTTGCCGCTACTGCAAATGCCGACATGAGCGCACTAGAAGCGCTGCGCGCTGGCGATATGCGCAAACTTCAGTTTCACAACGAAATCACAAATGCCCCTCAGATCTCCTTCGTCCAAGATAATGGATCGGTAGGACTTTTATCCGATTACCGCGGCAAAGTGGTCTTGCTCAATTTCTGGGCCACATGGTGTGCGCCCTGCCGAAATGAGATGCCAAAGCTGTCCGCCCTGCAATCCACATTGGGCGGCGATGATTTTACAGTAATAACTATTGCTACCGGGCCAAACCCACCGGCAAAGATCACAGCGTTCTTCAACGATATAGGCATTGATAACCTACCTGCCCACCGTGACCCAAGACAGGCTTTGGCGCGTGAAATGCGCGTTTTAGGCTTGCCAGCCACCATCTTGCTTGACCGGCACGGTCAAGAAATTGCTCGGCTTCTAGGTGATGCAAATTGGCACAGCGACAGCGCCCTAGCCATAATCCAGTCCCTCATCGCATCATAGATCTGACCTCATGATGGCGGTAGCAGCCGAGAGTGTGATTATTGAACAAGCCGCAAGCCTCCATCCACGCATAAACAATTGTAGGTCCGCAAAATTTAAACCCAGCCTCCTTAAGATCTTTCGAAATTTGCACACTGAGCGGTGATTGAGTAGGCACTTGCGCCAAGGTTTCATATCTACCAACCAAAGGCCTGCCGCCTACATAGGCCCATAAGCGCTCAGAAAATGACATCTCACCTGAAAGCCGCAAATAGGCTTGCGCATTACCAATTGTAGCCTCAATTTTGCCACGGTGACGCACAATCCCAGCGTTTTTCAGCAAAACCTCGACCTCTAAAGGGCCCCATGTTGCTATTATATGGGGATCAAAATTAACGAAGGCGCTCCGAAACGCGTCCCGCTTTTTCAAAATAGTGATCCAACTCAACCCTGCTTGAAAGCCATCTAAAACAAGCTTTTCCCAGAGGGCCTGACTATCATACTCAGGAACTCCCCACTCATGATCATGATATTTGAGATAAATTGTATCAGTTCCAACCCAGCCACACCGTTCCATCAATTCTCCAATTCACTCCACGTTATGCCTGAAAGGAGGTGTTACCAAAGCATTCAGATATCACTTAACTACCAACCTAAATTAAAACCAAATCAAACAATACCAATGCTAAACATTTAGCATAAAATTTGTACGATATGATACCACGGTCCCGCAAATGCACTGACGTGCTTTTGACAACAGGCACAA
>Ga0308018_10000736_pt1 | contig 15840 bp, 15 predicted proteins | sample Neamet282_FD_203130 | JGI IMG/M metagenome (GOLD analysis project Ga0308018, IMG submission 203130) | Marine microbial communities from water near the shore, Antarctic Ocean - #282 | ecosystem: Environmental > Aquatic > Marine > Unclassified | place: Southern Ocean | collected 2014-10-01
CGGTGAGCTTATCAGGATTGAGTACCCAAAGAAGGTTGATATCCCGTGGATAGGCTGGCGTTAATGTTTGTTGTCGTTCTTATTACTGTTTTGCTGGCTATGTTTGTGAGGGCAGAAAAACTTCCGATTCCTGCAATGGATGGACTTAATAAAGAGGACTTTTGAAAATGGAAGATGAAGAGGGTTTGGATTGGGACACTGCGATGAAAAAAAGAATGAGGTCATTAACATCCAAGTCTGTTCAGGGTTATATCCATTGGATCGGAGGTGCTTTGCATGAGTTTAATTATTTAAGTTCTCCATATTATTTGGAGCATAAGGAGATAACGGTTGACTACAGATTCGCTAATAACTGAACCCCCTGCGAAGGAAGCTTTCCCGGCATCCATACCGAAGTTGGACATGGACTTGTTCAAGGTTTGGCAGGGCGCATTTGAGCGTATTGGCGGGATAGAAGCTCTTGTTGATTGGGCGAAAGATGACAAGAACAAGAAGAAGTTTTTTGAGATGGGCGTTTCGTTACAACCTAAAAACATAAAAGTGGAGCAAGAACATAAGATTCGCTTTGTTGAGGTTCCGATGAAAGTTGGCAGACCGGAGCTGCGTAAAGGTAGTGATGTTATAGACACGCATGGCGTTGAGGTTAGTACAAGCAGATTAGCCAAAGCTGGTGCTGATACTCCTAACAAGAATATGGGGCGTAACTGGACGGATAAGGGTAAGGCTAAGAAGTTAAAGCGTGACAAGAAATTAACTGCGGATCGTAAGGCGGAAGGTAAAGATGGCTTTAACGGCTGAAGAAAAACGAGAGGCGGAATGTATATGGTCGCCTACCGGGAAACAGCGTGAGTTCCTTGGTGCTTCCTATGATGAAGTGTTGTATGGAGGAAGTGCTGGCGGTGGAAAAACTGATGCCATGCTCATAGATATGCTGGGCTTGGGTCAGAACGCTTTGAATTGGTCGAGGTATAGGGCGATTTTATTTCGCAGAACTTTCCCAGAACTTAGTGAGTTGGTTGATAGATCAAGGGAAGTATACCCAGCAATTTATCCAGGGGCTACTTATGTTTCTTCAGAGCATGAATGGCGTTTCCCGTCTGGTGCAAAAGTAATGTTTGGTTATATGGATAAAGATGAAGATAGATTTCGTCATCAGGGTAATGAGTATCAATGGGTTGGTTGGGACGAGTTAACTCACTGGGCTACGCCTGTTTGCTACAAGTATCTGCAATCAAGAACTCGGTCCACTAATCCGAAAGTTCGCTGTTTTACCCGTGCAACAACAAATCCCGGTGGTAGGGGTCATGCGTGGGTCAAAAAATATTGGCAAATCCCTAATGATGGGCTGGGAACTAAGTTTGCTCATGTGGAGATGGTAGGAAAACACAAGGCTGTATCTTTTAGGCAGTTTATCCCGGCAAGGCTGGAAGATAACCCATATCTGAACGAAAGCGGTTATCGGGAAATGCTGTTACGGATGCCTGAGAATGAGCGCAAGAAATTACTTGATGGGAGATGGGACGTTGTTGAGGGACAGTTCTTTACTATTTTCGATCCAGAAAAACATATTGTTAAGCCCTTTAAGATTCCTTCACATTGGCCTCGGTGGAGAGCTATGGATTGGGGTTCTACAAAACCTTATTCTGTGGGTTGGTACACCATTGATCCAGACGGTGTTATTTATCGTTACCGGGAGTTGTACGGTTGGGGTGGTGAAGCAGATGTGGGAACTAAGGAATCTGTTAGGCAAGTTTGCCAGAAGATGCACGAAATGGAGAAGGAAGAAAAAGCAAAAGGGATTGAGTTTAGAAATAGCCCTGCGGATTGTTCGATTTGGTATGCGAGGGGTGAAGGCGTAACGATTGCTGAGTTATTTAAGAATGACGGTATTAATTGGCGACCATCGAAAGGTGGAGCTGGTAGTCGGTCTAATGGCTGGGTTGTTTGTACCCAGTTTTTTGAGAACGGCAAATTTAAGGTGTTTGATAACTGTAAGCACTTTATTCGGACGGTTCCTGAGATGCAGGTTGATCCTGCAAAACCGGAAGATATAGAAACAAAATATCAAGAGGATCATGTAGCTGATGAATTTAGGTATTCGCTTGTGTCAAGGCATCGGTTTGTTAAAGCCCCGCCAAAGCCAAGCCGTCCTGATTATATGTCCTTTGATTACATTGTAGCAATGGATGAGAAGGATCGAGCAAGTGATCGTTCAATTTATAGGTTTTAATTAAAAAACAAAGGAGATTTAGCAAGATGATGAACATGAATACAGTGGTTGAGGCAGCAGCAGCAACAGCAACGGGCGCAAGTGTTGAACAAGCAACCACTCCATATCTACCGGGATCGCAAGCTATTTGCATGATTGTTCCTAATGGTTTTTCTGGAACGGCAATTCTTCAGGGTTCAGATGACAACTCTACTTGGAGTACTGTTAAAACTTCTGGTGCTTTGACGACTTCTGGAATCCCAATAATGGCTCAAATTGAGCTGAAAAAGTATATGCGTTCAAACGTAACTCGTAGTGCTGGTTCTGTATCTATCTACACTCTAAATGCGGGTTAGTAGCGAATGGATGAATATTCTAGCAATAGTGATGAATCTCTAAAACCTGCTGGGTTTGTTGGGACACCTGATTCAAAGCGTGAGGTCACTGAGGCCGAAAAAGCATTGGCTCGTAAATGGGGGGAACGATTGCGTTCCGCCCAGGCTTCTATGGGGCCGTGGTATACGAAGATCAAGAAATACCGCAAGTATGTTCGTGGGGATCAGAATAGTGATACGGGTGGCGGGTTAGTGAGAGCTAACTTGGTTCATTCGCATATCAAGCGTTCCGTAAACAAAACTTATGCTAGAAATCCAAAGTTTGCTATTCGTCCAGTGGAGAATGTAAACCCTTCTGCATACCAGAAAGTTCGTTTGTTTGGAAAAACGGCTGAGATTGTTCTTAACCGTTATTTTGAAGATGCGGATTTAAAACGTAGAGGCAAAGCCTGTTTAAGGGCAGCTAAAACTACTGGTATCGGTTGGGCTAAAGTTTTCTATCAGACGATCACAGAACCAGACCCAATAATGAAAAACCGAATGAAGGATGCTCTGGACGATTTGGAGCAACTTCAATTACTCAAATCTAATGTAGAAAGCAATGAAGATTTGGGGGAACGGGATCGGAAAATATTGGAGTTGGAGCAATTTGTTTCATCCTTAGAGCAAGAATCTGAAAAGATTATATCTGAGGGTTTGACGATTGATGTTGTAGATTCTGAGCGAATCTTGCTGGACTTATCTACAACTAAAAACTTTGATGATTATATTCGGACTCCGTTTATAGCGGAAGAGATTTTAATGACACCGGATGATGCCAAAAGACGGTGGGGGGAAATTCCTTTAGGAACTAAAACTTGGAATGTAGATGATAGTAAAGTTTCTATAGAATCCCCGGCTGGTAATTCTTCTAACTCTTCCAAGAAGGAAATAATTAAAATTTGGGAGATTTGGGATCGTGAGAATAGGTTAGTTCATTATCTTCCAGACGGTGCAGGACAGTTTATTCAAGAACCGTTAAAGCCCCAAGTTGTTGGTGAGCAATGGTTTCCGTATTTCCCTCTAGCCACAAACATTATTGATGGGCAGTTTTACCCTGTTTCAGATGTTGAGCTGTTGTTGGAGCTTCAGGATGAACATAATTCTGCTAGGACTCGCTTCGCAGCTCACAAGGATATGTCTATACCGCATTGGGTTGGAAAGCGTGAAGATATATCAGAGAAAGATGCGAAGGCGATAGCCTCTGCTAAAGCGGGTGAAATTGTTTTAGTGGACGCTGCTGCGGGTAGACCGCTAAGAGAATCCATTGATGTTTTCTCTCCTCCTCCAATTGATCCGTCTGTATATGGAACTGAACATACTGAAAGAGATATGGAGCGTGTTGCTGGCGGTGGCGAAGTAACGCAACCAAAAAGTAATCGTTCAAGAACTTTAGGTGAGGCTCAATTACTTACCCAGGATGTCGGTGTGCAAACAACGGCTGATACGGATGAAGTTGAGGATTGGTTTAAGCGTTTAGCAAAACATACTATTGAAATTCTTCTGCAAGTTCTAACTAAAGAACAAGTTGAAGGAATCGCTGGGCCAATGGCTCGTCCAAAGGTTGATGAAGAAACTGGGGTTGCTACTGGAGAATTAGAGGAAGGGGCGGTTTGGCCTGAAGAGTTATCTAAGGGTGAAATATACAATATGCTCCGAATCCAAATTCAGGCTGGTTCCTCTGGTCATCCTAACGTCAACAATGAGATGAAGATTTGGACTCAATTCATTATGCCAAAGATAACCGAATTGCTTGTCTCTGTTTCTGATTTGCGTGAAAAGAAACAGGATGATTTGGCTGATAGTTTAATCAAGGTAGCTCAAGAAACACTTAGGCGTATGGATGAACGGTTTGATGTTGATGAATTTATTCCTTTGCGTAAAGACAAGGAACCGGACCCATCTCAAATGCAACAAATGCAACAGGCTCAAGAAGCGCAGCAATTGCAGATGGAGCAATTAAAAGCTGATATTGAGGAAACATTATCGAAGGCAGCGAAAAATAATGCGGAGATCGGGAAAATTCAAGACAGTGTTGAGCAAGGAAAATTTAAGGATGGTATGGATGCTTATAAGGCTGAAACTAAGTTTTCTCTGGATAAGCAAAAAATTGTGGATCGGCAAGAAGAAACGGCTACTGCAAATGCTGTAAAGCTTGCTGGCGCAACGAAGAATAATAATTCTGAGTAAATTGGGGATATTTATATGACAGACGTAAATGTTGTGGATTCGTCATCCACAGTTGAAAATCAAAATTCGGACGTAAGCCGGGAATCGTCAACGGCAGTTGCAGAAGAACAAGACGTAAAAGTTGAGGATTCGTCATCCAAAGAAACAATGGCTGATGCTATCAAAACTGCGCTTGAAGATGAAGGGGCTGATTTTGAAGAATCTGAAGAACCAGATGAGCCTGAAGATTCTGAAAGCAAAGAAGAAGATGAGCCAGAAGATAAAGAAGATAAAGAAGAAGATGAGCCAGAATCTAAAGAAGAAGATGAAGAACCTGATGTCCATGAAATGCCTGAAGGCTTAAAGCCCAAGGCGGAAGAACGGTTTCAAAATCTTGTAAATGATAATAAAGAGAAGGCTGCATATATAGAGCAAGCAAATGAAGCTTTAAGCAATATGCAAGAAGCGGTTAAGCAAACAGGTTTGGATGCTGAAGGGTTTGGAAACCTAGTAGATTTTGCAAGGATGACAAATTCTAACGATCAACAAGATCGTAAAGAAGCATTTAATCTAATTAAGTCTGAATATCATCGGCAAGCCCAGTTATTAGGTGAAAAAGTTGAGGGGGTAGACCTCTTGGCTGATTATCCTGAATTGCGTGGGCGAGTAGATGATTTTGAATTGAGTGAAGATGACGCTTTAAAAATTGCTAATGCGGAAAGGTTGATGGCGCAGCAACAACAAGCAACCCAGCGTTCAACCCAAGAAGCTGAAACGCAAAGAGCTTCAAATTCTGAAAAGGAAAACGCTCTGGGGCAAGTAAGCTCATTTATAGACTCAATGAAAAAAACAGATATTGATTTTGAATCAAAAAATTCAAAGTTAATGGGAATGGTTGAGGAAATTCGCCAAACCTACCCTGCTAATCAATGGCCTTCAGTTATCAAACATCTTTATGGTGCAATGGGTTCATCTTCAAACCAACGAATCGAAAACAAGAAATCGTCTGCAAATCCGGTTGTTTCTTCTGGTGTGTCCACTGGTCAACAAGTACCAACGACAATGCTAGAGGCAATTAATCAGGCTTTGGATGCCGATTAATAAGGAGTTTGAAAGATGCCATTTACAGCAGATCAACTAGCTATAGTAGGTAAAACCTCGCTAGAGTATTACCTTAAAAATAAAAGTTCTGACCAGATAGCGCAAGAGCGTCCCTGGTTAAAAGAGCTTATGAAGACCAAGGGGTCTATGCCCGGTGGTAAAGAAAATGCCGTGGTTCAGCTCCGATACCGCTACCAATCTAACTTCCAGTTTTTTAACGGAAGGCAGCAGGTAACGTACAACAACCGTTCTACTATTGAGCAAGCTTCTTTTCCATGGAGATCAGCACATGATGGATTTGCTATCGAAGAAGATCGTTTGATTCAGAATGGTATTACCCTTCTTGACGATAAGAAGGCTTCTGTAAATTCAGGTGCAGAACGATTGATGCTTCAGAATCTTTTCCAAGAACAAATTGAGGTTATGGATTTGGGTTTTGATGAACAATTCGACCAGAAACTTCTACTTGATGGTTCTGGCGGGACTAATGACATTGATGGTCTGGATCATTTGGTTGCATCAGACCCTACTACTGGAACTGTTGGCGGAATTGATCGTTCTGTTGCAGCTAATTCATGGTGGAGAAACAATGTTCAATCTGGATTGACTACAACTACTACCACTGGAACGATTATCGACAAGATGGAGATTGCTTGGCGTGATTGTACCAAAAATGGTGGACGACCTAATTTCATCATGGCTGGTTCTGACTTTATTGACGGATACCGAAACTTCATGTTGAAAACCTACGGGCGTGTTAACTACTCCTCTGGCGACCAATTTGTTGTCGAAGGTGGTACTGAAATGCTGAAATTCAAGGGCGTTCCGGTTCTTTGGAATCCAACCTTTGATGATTTGGCTACTGCTTCACCAACGTGGCCTAAACGATGTTATTTCATTAATAGTCGTTATATGCAGTTGAAGGAAATCCAAGGTAAGATTTCCCGCAAACCGCCTCGCCCTTATGACCGTTACGAGCATTATTTCGGTATGACATGGCGTGGAGCTTTGTGCATGACAAGGGCTAATGCCCATGCGGTTCTTTCTATCGCATAAGGATTGTGGCGGAGCTGAAAGGCTCCGCCCTTTTTAAACTTTTTGGAGGATTTATGTTAGCTAAACAATGTGATGTCACTGTTTACAAGGGTATGCAAACCAAGATCGCTAAGACTGTATTTGAGCATGAAGTAAAAATGTTGGAAGCTATTTATGGTGATGGTACGGCTGAAAAATATAGTAGGCGTGAGCTTGTAATGCCTGAAGGTAAAAAGTATCAGGTTGAAGGTGATGTTATTCGGTATGAAGTTGAGGAAATTGATTATCACGAAGAGTATGACCGTCTTTCATCAAATTACGGGATGCACCCAGAAATAAAGCTAACTTGGGTTGAGTATGTATATGGCCCAAGGCATGACAATAAGCTTGAGAATGAAGCTTCCGCAAAATATACCTCTGAGTTTGGTAAAGGGGCTTATGCAGCACCTTCTAATAAAAAAGACAGAGCTGAAGCTGAAGGAGATGGTCTTGAATCTTTGACCGGGAATGAACTGAAAGCTTTATTGAAAAGTAAAGATGTAAATTATACGCCTATGGCTAACAAACGTATTTTGCTGAACCTTGCAAGAAAGGCTGGATTAGATGGCATTACCACTAAAGAGAACATTGGGGGAATTGCGACAGGAGTTGCGTGACCGTCTTGGCTTTGCTTCTACTGGTGGCAGGTCTGGAGCTAATACTTCTATCATAGATAGTTTCCTAAGAAATGCACAGTCGCAATTATATTGGCAGTTTGATTGGAAATTTTTAATTTCAGTTAACAAGTCAATCGTCACTAATCAGTCCCAAACTTTATATGATTGGCCTGATGCGGTAGACCCAGATAGGTTGATTGCTGTACTTGCTGAAGACACAGGTTCGTCTTCACCCAATATCTATCCTTTAATTGAGGGCATAGATTGGCCTCACGATAACTATACAACGACAGAGAATAAGCCTGTTCGATATGAGATTAGAAATCAAATAGAGATTTGGCCTTCACCTGATTCAGCTAACTATACGATTTGGCTGGAACACGTTCAACGTCTGGGGAGATTTACACAAGATGCAGATAGAGCAAGTATTGATGGGGATTTAATTTTGCTCCATGCAATTAGTAACGCTAAATCCCACTACGGTCATCGTGACGCACAGGGATACGTCCAGCAATTAAACTCTTTATTGCAGCGTTTAAAGTCTGGGGGGATGGGAAGCAAGCGTTATTCTCGGCTAACTTCTAGCGGTGGAATTTCTTCTGACAGAGAATATTCTGAATTTACTCGTCATGTTCATTTGGATGATATTTAAATGCCAGTAATTACGTTTCAAGATTTTGGATTAGGTAAGGATTTGCGGAAAGGTGCGTCCGTGTCTGATGCTAACCGTTTGCGAGAATTAAAAAACGGTTATGTGACAACGGGTAAGGCTATTCGTAAACGCCCAGGCACAACTTTAATTGCTCGGCTTGAAACTGGTACTTTCGGTTTAGTACCTGCTCTTGGGAAATTAAATACCTTTACTGAGTCAGGTTCAATCACTCATGCCAATGCTTTATTAACAGCGCACCAAGTAGCAGGTAGTAATGTAAATCCCGCAAGTTTTACTGGTTCGGGACTAAACGATTTGACCTCTGGAGGTTCTTATACTCCGTCTGGGGCAGCTTCCTTTACAATAATTATTGATGCAAAAGTAACAGGTTCGATAACAAAGTATGAAGAGTTAAATAAAGGCTCTATCACAGCTATGGTTAGTGCTGGGGCAACAACAACGACTATTACTTCAAATGCTCATGGGTTGAGTAATGGTAATTTCGTTTCGATTACTGGCACAAATTCATATAACGGAACTTTTACTATCTCTGGTGTGGCAACCAATACTTTTGTAATTACAGACACTTTTGTTGCGAATGATGCAGCGGGAACATGGGAGTTAAGTGTTAACCCTCTAGCAAATACTACAACGGTAACGTCTGCATCGCATGGCTTGAGCAATGGAAACGAGGTTAGCATTACTAGTACTACAGGCTATAACGGAGTTTTTGCAATTTCAGATGTGGCAACAAATACATTTGTAATTAGCAAAATATTCTCGGCTGATGATGCTGCTGGTACTTGGGAGAAAAGCCCAAACACATTTAAATGGAAAAAAGATTCTGGTTCTTTTACTGCGGGTGTAGCTATTACTGGCTCTGCACAAAACCTACAAGAAGGTGTTCAGGTTACTTTTGCATCTAATTTTGGACATACTTTAAATGACCAGTGGGTTGTGAATATTGGTTCGGCAGTTGTTGTTAACAAGATTCATTACGGTGATGTTTTTAATGGCTATATTTATGTAGTAGTGGAATATAGCAATGGAAGTATTCTTCATCATTATCTCGATGGTTCTACTGTTACAAAAATTACTGATGCGAATTGCCCTCAAACAAAAGCAGCCGTAAAGATTGAAAATAAAATATGGGCAATCAATGGTGACAATGTAAGGTTTTCTGCTACTGGCAATCCTAGAGATTGGACAGCCTCGCAAGATGCAGGTTTTCTTCCTGTAGGTTTGAAACAACGGGGAGCCGATGAATCTCTTGCGCTTGGGCAGTATCAAGTGAATAAGCTAGTAGTGTTTTTTAAGGATGGGGCGCAACTTTGGTCGGTTGATCCTGACCCAGCTAATCATGCTTTTACCCAACTACTTCCCGGTTCTTCTACTTCCTACCATCGTGGAATAACTAATTTATTTCAGGATTTATATTTCCTTTCTGATTTCGGGTTTCGATCTATTTCTGAAGCTGCGTTGACCGGGAACCAAGCTGAGTTCGATATTGGTTCTCCTATAGATTCTGTTATTCAAGCTCTCTTACCTATCTCTTCGACACATACACCTCAAGCTGTTTTCAATCCTCGGCTGGGGCAATATCTGATTGCCATAGGACAAAGCATTTATGCTTTTACTTTTTCAAGAACGGCAAAAATATCAGCTTGGAGCGAATACACATTTCCTTGGGTTATTAGCGATATTGCGGTTCTCAATTCTGAGGTTTATCTGCGAAGCGGAGACATTGTTTACCAGCTTGATGACGAGTGTAATTATGATGCCAAAGAAACAGGTAAAGCTATCACAGTTATGGCTAGTGGTGGAACTAACATTACAACGATTACTTCTACTTCTCACGGAAGAAGTAATGGGGATGAAGTAACGATTTCTGGAACAACTAGTTATAACGGAGTTTTTACGATTTCAAATGTAGCAACAAACACTTTTACTATCCCGACTGCATTTGTGGCGAATGATGCTACCGGAACATATATAGCTGGCACTCCATTTGAGTTTGAAATGATTATGAGTTTTTTCGATTCTAAACGCCCTAGTATTCAGAAGTTGTGGATTGGTGTAGACACTGTTGCAACCGGGACAGCAAGCCTTTCTTTTAGGTTTGATCCTAGAGATTTAACACTTGAAACTGACCCTATTGATCTAACTGGAGACACTAGGCCGGGAGATTTAATCCCTGTTGAAATTACATCTACCAATCTGGCTCCAGTAATTAAAAACAATAAAAATGAATTGTTCCAATTGGATGCAATCAGCTTGGTTTATGAAAACTTAACTACTTCGTGACTGAGATTTTTCCCGGCTCTGCAATGACAGCTTTGGATTGTGTCTATGTTTGCCAGAATATGAGGGATGAAGATTTAAAAGAATTTACTATAAGGCAACCGGAAATTAATAAAGAAGAAGTTATTAGAGAGATTTTAAAACGAAATGGTGAGCAATTTTCAATCAAAAACAAAATTAACGATCCCGTTATCATTGGTGGTGCTTTTTATGAAAGCCCTGGTGTTGCGACCTTATGGTTTATCGCTACCAACAAAATCAGGAATAAGGATTGGGGGCAATTGGTGAACTTAACGTCTATTTTAATTGAGGTTATGTTTCTGAACCAAGCGTGTCATAGAGTCCAAGCCTACGTTAGAGAAAACCGAAAGAATGGTCATAGCTGGATGAAGCATATAGGGCTTGAGAAAGAAGGTTGTTTAAATGGTTATTTTAGTAATGGTGAGAACTGTTACATATACGGGAAAGTGAGGTAATTATGGGTGGTGGCGGAGGTGGTGGTGACGGTGGTGCTGCTAAAAGAGAAGCAGCAAGGAAGTCAAGAATAGATAGCAGCGTTAGTGCAATCAATAATTTGTTTCTTGATCCTGCAACGGGAAAGATTACAGTCCCAAGGCAACAAGCTCTTGATGATGTAGAAAGCAAAGTCCAGCAACGGTTTCTTCCTGAGTTCCAAAAAGATACAGTAAACGCTCAAAGAGAATTAAAGTTTGCGATTGCAAGGCGTGGATTGAGTGGTGGTTCTGCTCAATCTGATGCTTCAAGTAGGTTAAGGGAAAGGGTAGCTGAAACAGAAAGAGACATTAGCCAACGAGCTTTAGTTGCGAGAAATGAGGCTGAACGTGGTCAACAAAACTTGCTAGATAACTTAATTGCACAGGCGCAATCTGATACCGACCAAAGCATTTTATTGAATCAGGCATCTAGCGGTCAAAATGCAGCGATTAATCGTGCCGTTGATTCAGCTAAAGCTCAATCATTACCTAATGCGTTCCAAGATGTAGGGACACTTTTTAAGGATATTGTTGAGCGTAGGAATTTTAATCAAGGAGTTAGGACTGGGTTATCTGGCTCTGGCTTTCAAAACGCTACTCCAAGCAATTTGTTTGGTAGCGGTTCTAGTAATAGCGGAGTTGAAACCGCTTCTTAATTTGAGGGTTAGTAAATGCCAATTCCTTTATGGGTAATTGCAGCAGCGTTAACGGCTGCTGGTACAGTTAAATCTTCTATGGATGCGAAGAAAGATGCCAGAGCTAGGCAGAGAAGGCAGCAGCAGTTGTTCGCAAACCAAGATAAGTTTAGCAAGCAAACCCAAGAAAAGCTTTTAAGCAACCTTAATAGATTTAGTTCGGAAGAAGAACAGAGCCGTAGAAATGATGCTAGTGATACAGCTCTACAGTCTATTCAGAAAGTTTCTAAAGCTGCTTCTCCAATCAGAAAAGGCCAGCCTAATCTTGGTATTGCCGGGAAGGTAAGCTCTGATAAATCTAAATTAGATAGCGCAAACTTGAAAAGGGAAGCTGGAGAAAATGCTACACGCAATCAAGCTTTGGCTAATTTCCTTGGGATATCTGGCGGAGCTGTTAAGACCGGACGAGAATTTTCTAACCTCGGTCAGAGTTTAAATAGCCTGAGAAGGGATGCAAAAGGACAGCTTGGAGTCGATCAGGCTAGAATTGCTCATTCACCTACTAGCAATCCTTTAGTAGCTAATCTTTTGAAAGCTGCTGGAATGGCTGCCGGATTTGGTGCTGCTGCTCAAGGAGCCGGGGCTGCTGCTGCCGGAGAAGTCGCAAAAGAAGGCGCAAAAGAAGCTGCGCTTACTACTAGCGGAAATTGGTTAGGGCAAACGGGCGGAACTGCAATGCAAGGGTTCGCTCCTACTACGACTGCTGTTTCTTCAGCTTCAGCACCCGCAATGTTTAATTACGGTTCTCAGGGTTTCGCACAAGGGCTTGGAGCAAGCCCACAATTCGGTGCTAGGTGGTTAGCATCTGCGCCATCTTTTGACAAATTCGGAAATCTAATACCTCGCTAGGGAATAAATATGCCAAACAATCCATTTTCAGATTTAGCTAGTGCCTTGGGAGGTACTTTATACGGTGATCCAAGACAGCAACAACTTGGGCAATTTTACGGTCAAAGAACAAGAGGGCAAGGTCTTAAAAATCAAGCATTGCAAACTGGCATTGATGAACATAAATCTCTTATGGAAGGTCTTGCTGGTAACCCAGAAATGATTAGAGCCTTACAAGGTGGCGAGAATTATTCTACTGCAAAGGGTAATTTGGGCAAGGAACAAAGGTCAGCAGATAGCCATAAAGGAATAGTAGATGCTTTTTCTGAGATTTATAAGCAAGACCCTGTTCTTCACAATCAATATCAAGTTGGTCGTACTGGTGCGGATATATTAAGTGAGTCCAAGGTTCCTTATGCTCAAGCAGCTGAAGGTAGACTTGTAGCAAAGGATAAAAGACTAACGGATGCTCTTTCATTACTTGGGCAAGGTAATGATGAAGAAAAAGAACTTGCTCGTAATATTAATCTGCAAATGAGTGGCACTGACCAGAAAGCTTTAAAACAAATACCTTTAGATAAAAATGAGAGCGAAGCCAAGGTCAAGGTAAGTAATGAAAAAGTAAATAAAGCAAAAGAAGAAATAAAAAGCATTAAAGATAAGTTGAAAAGTTTCAATTCAGATTCAAAGCAAGGTAGAAAATTAAAAAGGGAACTAGCTGTACTAGAGAAAAATCTACTTAGAGCTAAAACCAAGGGGGAGGAAGCTAAGTCATCTTCAGCGAGTCAGAAGGCTTTACTTGAGATAGATAAGTTAAAAGCTGAAATATTATTTAAACAACAACAAACGCAAACACAGAAAAGCCTTGAAGATTTAAGAGATTCCAAAGAAAAAATTTATGCCTTAAAAGATAAGATAGCTAAAACAAGATTTGGCAAAAGAGGACTTCAAGCGAAAGAGTATGTTGCAGCTGTTGATAAAACCATTGCCTTGCTTACGAAGAAAGATAGTTCTTATGGCGAGGGGATACAAGTAATGCACGATGGAGAATTAAAACCAGCAAGCAGTTTATCGTTAGATCAACTAACGGAAGTTGCTGAAGATCATGTTCTAGGCGTTACGAGCCTTGATATTCCTGAAGATCAAGGGCAAGACGTATCTGCTGCTTTGGGTGGTGGTGTTCCTCAAGTACCTCAAGCTCCTGAACCTGATTTAGCTGGTGCTTTGGGTGGTGGGCAAGTAAGCCAAGCTCAAATGGATTTTATTGCAAACGCTAGTGATGCGGATTTGGATGATGCTTATAACAAAGCGGTAATGGCTAGTCATCCTATAAGTAGTGTATTAGAGCAAGCTTTGAAAGAACGAGGAATACTGTAATGGGTTTTTACGAAGAATTAATTTCTTTAGAAGAAACTGAAGCCGAAGCACCAGCTAATGTTTTGGCTCCCCAGCCAAATACTCAAGGCGGATTCTATGAAGAATTATTAAGACTTGGAGAAGTTCCGCAAAGTCAAACTTCCCTACCATCTTCACAACCCTCCACGCACGCTATTGATCCTAGCGGATTAGGTAGGCCGGGTTTGCTCGGTCTGCCTATCCCACCTAGCCAGCATGAAGAGGTGGCAGCAGAACAATTTTCTTCGTATAGCAATCCGAACACGATTGTTAAGGAACAAGCTGAAAAGCTTATAAGAAAAGAACCCCCCTTAGAATTAGGGATGAAAACAGGATACAAAACTGAAGAAGGCCGTGACCTAATTTATAACAACAGAATTAATCCTGATGGTAGTCAGGGGATGTCGTCTGAATATACAATCGGGGTTATTGACAAAAGAATAAACAATGGTGAAGAAACTCACATTCCAAGCATTTATAACGGCTACCAAGTTGATGAAAAAACTGCTGCCGATATTATTGCTGCAAATAATGGGCATGACCCAGAAACAGGACGATTTATAACTTCCGGTGGTAATCCTGAAGCACGTTCTGAATTATTAGGGAAAGCTCGGTTAGGGGCTGTTGACTACACCACGCTTAATCTTGGGATTGGGTTGAACCAGCTCAAGAAAGGTTTTGGTGGTTTAGTTGATTATCTCGGTGCTGATTGGGCTGGAGACTATTTAAAGAAATCTGCTGAAGAAAGAATCCAAGAGCTAGAAGGTCTATTCACTAAAGCTGATTTAGAAGATGTTAAGAAACCTCTGTTCGTTGACGATCCTGAAGGGCTTTTTAGAATCAAGATTAATCCTGATGGAACAAAAAAGGCTTATTGGGGAAAAATTGTTCAGCAAATTCCAAACTTAGCAGCAAGTGTTGGAACGGGTGCTGGGTTTGCAAAAACAGGTTTTGAGATTGGCAAGAAAGTTTTCGGAAAGAAAGTTAGCGAGAAAGTTCTTACTAAGGGTTCTGGTGCTTTAGGCTTTGGTGCTGGTGAAGGTGCTGTAGAACTTGGGTTTGCTAAAGCTGAAGTGGAAGATGCAATCAATCAAGCTCCATTAGAAATCATTAAAACATCACCACGATTTAACGAAATTTATAACGACCTAATCTCAAACGAATTTAGTCCAGGGGATGCGGAGCGAGAAGCTAGAAAGTTACTTGCAGACGAATTATCTCAAGGGGCAGCGACAAAAACTGGAATCACTACGGGGCTGATTGGCGCACCCTTTGGGGCATGGTTATCCAGTGTCTTGAAGTACACCCCAGAAGGTAGCTTGCTTAAAAGGGGATCGGTTGGTTTTGCTGGTGAGGCTGGACAAGAGTTTGCCCAAACAGGTGTGGGTGGGGTAATCAAGGAAGTTGCGAAAAGTGATGCTGGGCTTCCAATGAAATCAGAAACGGAGCTTTATAAAGAAGCTGCGGAAGGTGCTGCCACAGGTGGCCCATTGGGAATGGGGTTAGGTGTTGCTGCTGGCTCTGGAAAATCAAATGCTGAAAAAGTAGGTGATGCCCTAAACGATTTAGTTGAAGGTTCTGACCCTCCACCAGTTCCCCCGCCATCTGCTCCCCCGGCTGGAACAAATATTATTTTAGATAAAGTTCCTCAAGCGATTCCACAGAACCCAATTAACCTGAAACCTGAAGAAGAAATCAGGCAGGAAGAAAAGGATGCACGGCAAACTCGGAGGGATGAACGTGCGGATCAAGCGAAAGAGACTAAAGCTGAGAACATTGTTCAATCTTCACAAAGTAATAAGCAGAAAAATAAGACCGCTAAAGGTCGTGCTGAAGCTAAAGAGAAAAAGGCTGGTAGAGAGGGCGTTGAAGAAGATGTTCTGCAAGTGCCTGAGACAAAAAATGAAGAATACCGTCCTAATGAAGTAATC
>Ga0308018_10000747_pt1 | contig 15735 bp, 15 predicted proteins | sample Neamet282_FD_203130 | JGI IMG/M metagenome (GOLD analysis project Ga0308018, IMG submission 203130) | Marine microbial communities from water near the shore, Antarctic Ocean - #282 | ecosystem: Environmental > Aquatic > Marine > Unclassified | place: Southern Ocean | collected 2014-10-01
CCTTTGCAATTCGATTAATGTAGTTAGTGTTAATGGCAGCGCCCCCACAAAGAATTGGAACAGTCATATTATTTTTTCTTGCATGTTCTACAAAAAATTGCATTTGTTTAGAAGTTGAAACTAATAATGCAGATAAGCCTATAGCGTCAGGTTTTACCTCATCAATTTTTTCTAAGAATTTTTGCAGTGTAACTTGTTTTCCTAAATCATATACAGAATATCCATTGTTTTGAAAAATAGTTTTTACTAAATTCTTACCAATATCATGAACGTCACCATATACAGTTCCTAAAACAAGTTTTCCTTTACTAGTTCCTTCTTCTTTAAGTAAATATTTTTCAAGTTCACCAACAGATACTTTCATACATTCAGCTGATTTCAGAACAAAAGGTAAAATTAATTCCCCAGATCCAAATTTATCGCCTACTTCTTTCATAGCTGGAAGTAAATCTTCGTTGAGAGTCTTTATGGCACTAGCATGAGTGACATCTTTAGGAAGATCCAAAGACAAAATTCCATCAGTATTTTTAATTAAATCAGTTTTGCCAAGTTTATCAGCAATTGCAGAAACAACATCATTTTGAATTCCATCTTTAAGTCTATTTACAATTCTAAAATGAGCACGTTTTCCAGGAGGCCATGTCGGATCAACATCAACTTTTTTTGAAGCAGTAGTACTTTTGGTTCCTACATTTTCAAAATAAGAAATTAAATCAGATAATGCATCAGGATGAGTATTAAAAATTAAATCCTCAGCAAGTTTTTTTTCATTTACAATAATTTCACCATAAGGAATGATTTCTTTAGCATTGACAATAGCTGAATCAAGTCCAATTTTTACAGCATGGTACAAAAATACAGAATTAAGAACTTTCCTAGCATAAGGCATCAATCCAAAGCTAATATTGCTAAGACCCAAAGTAGTAAAACAATCGGGGAATTTTTCTTTAACAAGTCTAATTCCTTCTAAAGTATTTTTACCAGCATCAAGAAATTCATCCTCACCAGTTGCTAAAGTAAAAGTAAGAACATCAAAAATAAATTGTTCAATTTTTAAACCATAACTTTTTCCAGTTTCATAAAGTAATTCAGCAGTTTCAACTTTTTGAGTGGATGTCTTAGCCATACCATTAGGTCCAATACACAAAGCTATTGCAGGTAATCCATATTTTGCCATTATTGGAGCTAATTTTTCAAATTTGCTACCGTCACCTTCTAAATTTATAGAATTAATTATAGGTCTACCAGGTATTTGTTCTACACATGATTCAATTACTTCAGGATCTGTAGAATCAATTACTAAAGGTGCATCAATTTCTAAACTCAATTTTTTTACTAAAGTTAACATAAATTCACGTTCATCAGAACGTTCAGTTGTAGCAACACAAACATCAAGACAGTGTGCACCGTCTTCTGCCTGATTTCTTGCCAAATCAACTAATCCATCAAAATCATCAGCAAGAACTAATTTTTTAGCTTTACGAGAACCTTGTGTGTTAAGTCGCTCTCCGATAATTAGAGGTGCAGGGAGTTGTTTCAAATCAACTGCTTTCAGTGCAGAACTTACTCTAGGAACAACCATATTCTAAACGCGCATTAGTTTTTCTAAATACTTTGCTACAGGGAGAAATATGCATCATAAGAGTTATTTTTTAGACAATATACCATATGCAAATATTTAATCTTAGATAGAATTGGCTTTTTCATCAATTATTTTTCTTAAAGATTTGATGTGATCAGGATTAGTACCACAACATCCACCAATAATTCGAACTTTTTTGTATTGATTAAGAAAATCACCAAGTGCAATAGCCATTTTTTCAGGAGTCATTTTGTAAACTGCTTTTCCACCTTGATTTTCAGGCATTCCAGCATTAGGAACAACCAAAAGATTATGTTCATTTTGTTCATCCAACCATCGAACACTAGGGTTCATCTCAATTGGACCAGTTGAACAATTTAATCCAAATAGATCAATTCCCATATCAGAAACTGTAGTGTATGCAGATTCAACATTGGTGCCAAGTAGCATTTTTCCATATTGATCTAGAGTAGTATTAGAAATAATTGCAACCTTCTTACCAGTTTTAGATATAGCATTATGACATGCTTCAATTGCCAATTTAACTTCCAAAATATCCTGACTTGTTTCTATGAGTAATGCATCAACACCCCCAAGAATTAATCCTTCAGCTTGTAATTCAAACGCCGTACGAATTTCATCAAGAGGTATTTGTCCCAAATCAGGATCGTCTGAACTTGGTAAATAACCAGTCGGACCCATAGAACCAATTACAAATCTAGAAGTATCAGAGTATTCAGCACAAACTTCAGATGCAAGAAGTGCAATTTTTTTATTAAAATCAACAGTTTGATCACCAAAACCATATTCATCTAATTTTATTTTATTAGAACCAAAAGAATTTGTTTCAATACAATCAGCACCAGCATCCAAATAATTTCTATGAATTTGTTTTATCCAATCAGGATGAGTTAGTATCAGACCATCATTAAATCCATCCTGATTATTTGGGAAATCTTCAGGGGATGGATCATATTGTTGAATTTCAGTACCCATAGCTCCATCAAAAAGTAAAATTCTATTTTTTAATGCATTTAAGAAAGATTCTTTTTCAGTCAATTTAATTTTAAAAAACTATTAGACAGTTTAACTCTTTTCAATAATATCTAGAAAAAAGTACAAAATAGAGATGTATGTTGAAATTAGGACAAATTAAAAATTATCTATATTTATGTCGAAGTTACATGTAAACAACTTAGTTCGCAGTGCAACATTTTTTCAACATGCAGGAATTTCAATAGTATTTGTATTCATGCCCATAATTGCACAAGGTGTAACAGATTCTATTTTAGAAATTGGTTTGTTGGTAGCTTCATTTAGTTTTGCTCAAATTTTATCAGAGATATATTTTGGAAGACACTCAGATAAAAAAGGAACTAGACTCAAATTTATCAGAATTGGATTCATAGGGTGTGCGATAGCATTTGGGTTACATTATTTTGCTGATGACATTACATTATTTTTCCTAGTTAGAATTGCTGCAGGTATTGCCAGTGGAATAATGATTCCTGCAATGATTGCTTATACGTATGAGGCCAACATAGATAAAAAAAGAGCAGCGACAGTAATATCATTTCATGCCTTAGGATGGTTAGCAGGTATTGCAGCTGCAGGTATTGCCAGTGATCTTAAATTAATTTTCTTAATCAGTGCAGCATCATTCATTGTAGGTCTAATTTTTACAATAAAATTACCAAATCCAGAACAAAAGAAAGAAATTGAACCTGGAACTACTAAACAAGTAATTTTAAAAAATAAATTTCTCTTTTTATCATTGTTACTAAGACACATTGGAGCTGCAGCAGTATGGACAATTCTTCCAATAATGATTATAGAAAAATGGGGAGGAGATCTATATCACATATCAATAGTATATGTTGCAAATACAATGACAGCATTTATTTTAATGAATGTGATGGCAAGTAAGATCAAACTTTCCAATGTTACAAAATTTAAGATTGGAATTGGATTTACAACGTTTGTGTTTATCGGATTATCATTTGTAACAGAATGGTGGATGGCAATGCCATTCATGTCACTAGTTGGAGCTACATGGGCATTTTTATTTATTGGGGGAAATTTTCATCTGATGGAAAACAATCCACGTTCAACATCAACTGGGATTTTTAGTTCAACATTATCAATTGCAACAGTGATTGGTCCAATTGTTGCAGGAAGTATTGCATATGTTTTTGACTATATTTCAGTAATGTATTTTGCAATAGTGATTATTGTATGTGCTTTTGTTGTTTCATTAAAAATTAAAGATGAAATAAAAATAGAAAAGTAGGTTTTTTTATTATACGCTATAACACCTTTCAATAATTACAAAAAATACAACGAATAAAAAAATAGATAGAAGCGAGAGATATTTTTATAAAATTTCAAATAGAATAAAATTATCTCAAACCCCAACGAGACATAACTTTAGTTTCTAATCTTTTGAAAACTACTCCGTCAATGATCAAACCTATAATCATTATCACCACCATTATTCCAATTACTTGAGAAACATCATTTAGAGAACGTCCAGCATTAAGTAAAAATCCCAATCCTAAGAATGAAAATAGTATCTCAGCACCAATTACGCCCCTCCATGCAAAAGCCCAACCCTGTTTAAATCCAGAAATCATGTATGGAAATGCAGCAGGGATAAGCACAGCAGTGATTAATTGAGTTCCTTTGGCACCCATGTTTCTTGCAGCCTCAATAAAATGAGGATCAATGTTTTTGACTCCAGTATAGGTGTTAATTGTAACTGCAAAAATTGCACCAATTACAGTAACAAAAATAATTCCTCCATCAGTTAGACCAAACCACAATATTGCTAATGGAACCCAAGCTATGGAAGGAATGGATTGTAATCCCAAAACAAGAGACCCAACAGTTTGATTAATGACTTCAACTCTAGCCATAAAAATTCCCAATACAATACCACCAGAAATTGCAATTGCTAATCCAATAGATAGTCTCCACATACTTGTTGCAATTCCATAAAACAAACTACCATCAATTGCACCATAAAACAAGTCTTCAGCTACTTCATAAGGAGATGGAAAAATATTATCGGGCCATATCCCAATCATTGCAATGACTTGCCAAACTACGACAATTCCAATGTAAAATGCAATTCTATGAAGAGTAAAATTTTTTGCCATAATAATCACTCTAAATTTTTCTTTACCTCAGGTCTAAGTTCAAGTAAAATATCTTGTTGAAGTTTTACTAAAGATTCATCATCACTAGTCCTAGGTCTAGGAGAATCATTAGTAAATTCTTTTTTAATTATTGACGGTCTATTACTAAAAACAACAACTCTAGTTCCAAGTACAGCTGCCTCAACAACATTATGAGTAACAAACAAAATAGTTTTTTTAGTTTTTTCCCAAATTAATTGCATTTCAACTAATAGTAAATCTCGAGTTTGTGCATCAAGAGCTGCAAAAGGCTCATCCATTAGTAAAACATCAGGATCCATTACAAGAGCCCTTGCAATAGCTACTCTCTGTTTCATACCAGTTGAAAGTTGATAAGTAAAAGAATCAGCAAATTTTGTTAATTGCATCATATCCAAATATCTATGAGAAATTTTAGCTCTTTCTTCCTTTGAAATTCCAGCCATCTTTAATCCAAATTCAACATTATCTTGAACCTTAAGCCAAGGAAATAAAGCACCTTCCTGAAAAACCATAATTCTTTCAGGTCCAGTTTCAGTAACAGGATGACCATCAAAAATTATTTGTCCTTCATCAGGTTGTTCTAAACCTGCAACTATACGTAAAAAGGTAGATTTACCACAACCAGAAGGACCTACTAAGCATACAAAATCACCAGATTCAATTTTTAAGTTAATTCCACCTAATGCTTTGAGTTCATGAGAATCATGACTGAAATATTTTACAATATTTTTGGCTTCTAATTTAGTCATCTAAGTATACCTCATTAAAGTTAGAATTTGAATCAATAGTGTAAAAAATTTCAGATAAATCATATCCATTTCTTCCCAAATATCCCAAAACATTAGCTTTTTCAGCAAAAGAATAAACAGAATCCATTACAGGATCAGAAGTGATTTCAAGATTAGATAATGAGATGTCAACTATATCATCAGGTAAAGACTGACCCAAATGGGATTTTAAAAAACCATTAAAAATATTTCTAGTTTCAACAGGATTATCATTAATCCAATCTACAGTTTCATTATGAGAAATTAAAAAATTAGAAATTATTTCAGGATTTTTTTTAACGTAATCTATATTTGCAATTAATAATACAGATGCAAATTGTTTATTTGGCCATAAATCTTCTTCTAAAAATAATCTATTTCCACCAAGTTCAGTTTCTAAAATTGTCGCCCAAGGTTCTGCAACCCATGCACCATCAATATCACCTTTAACAAATAAGGTGTAAATATCAGGATTAGCAATATTGTAAACAATTACAGAACCACCTTTTTCAGCAGGTTTTAAATTATTTTCAGATAAATAATGTCTTAATGAAATATCCTGAGTATTTCCAATTTGAGGTGCAGCAATTTTTTTTCCTGCAAAGTCAGATGCAGAATTTATTTCAGAATTTGGATGAACAATAAAGCTGGCACCACCACTTGCAGCTCCAGATAAAATTTTAATGTTATTATTATGAGAATTTAAAAATCCAGTAATTGTAGGTCCAGGACCAACGTATGCAATATCAACAGAATTTGCAAAAAGAGATTCTATTACTTGTGGACCGCTATCAAAAATTCTAGTTTTAATTTTAGTATCATTGCTAATTTTTTCTGCAAAAAATCCTTTCTCCATCCCAACTATAGGAATTACATGTCCAACATTTGGAAAATATGCAATTCGAAGATTATTTTCACCAAGATTGTCATTAGAATTAAGAATAATTCCAGCAATAGATGCCAGAATAGTTACTGTAATAATTACAGAAAGTACCAATTTGATTGTCATAAAACAGCGTTATATCTGGCGGTTAAATAATCATCGAATTTTAGCTTAAGCTAGTCGTAAATTTTTTCCAAAAAAAAGAAAAAATTAAGCACAACACAAAAGATAAATTCGAAAATACTACGGAAAAGATGTTTCATGACTCAAAGAGGAATTCTTGCATTTTCTGGAGGATTAGATACTTCAGTTGTTGTAAAATATTTACAAGAAGAACACGACATGGATGTAATTACAGTTACAGTAGATGTAGGTCAAGGAGATGATGCAAAGAGAATTGCTGAAAAAGCAAAAAAATTAGGAGTAAAAAAACACTACAACATTGATGCAAGAAAAGAATTTGTCAAGGATTACATATTTCCAGCAATTAAAGCAAATGCACTTTATCAAAAAAAATATTGTTTAGCAACAGCTCTTGCAAGACCATTAATTGCAGAGAAGGTTTTAGAAATTGCAAAAAAAGAAAAAGTGACATCATTAGCACATGGATGTTCAGGTAAAGGGAATGATCAAGTACGTTTTGATATTACATTACGTTCAGGTTCAGATCTTCCAATCATAGCACCAATTAGAGATAAAAATTTAGATAGAGATACAGAATTAAAATTTGCAAAAAAACATGGAATAGAAATTGATGCAGTTGCAAAAAAATTTAGTATTGATCAAAATTTATGGGGACGAGCAATTGAAGGAGGTGTTTTAGAAGATCCATATAATGAGCCACCAGATGACGCATTCATTTGGGTAAAAACAAAAGATTTGCCAGATAAACCAACATATTTAGAAATTAAATTTGAAAAAGGAATTCCAATAGCAGTTGATGGAAAAATAATAGAATCACAAAAATTAATTGAATATGTTAATCAAAAAGCAGGAGCAGCAGGTGTTGGAATAATAGATCATATTGAAGATCGAGTTGTAGGAATTAAATCCAGAGAAGTATATGAAACTCCAGCAGCAACTTGCTTAATTGAAGCACATGCAGATTTAGAAAAAATGGTCCATACAAAACATGAAAATAAATTTAAATCAATAGTTGATGATGAATGGGCACATTTGGTTTATTCAGGACTTTGGCAAGATCCTCTGAAAGCAGATCTTGATGCATTTATTGAAACATCTCAAAAACCAGTTTCAGGCACGGTGAAACTAAAAATGTACAAAGGAAGTTTAAGAGTAGTAGGCAGAAAATCAGAAAATTCTTTGTATAGTCACGATATTGCCACTTATGGAGCAGAATCCACATTTGACCAAAGATTAGCCAAAGGATTTGTAGAATTATGGGGAATGCAGTCAACGGAAGCTAATAAATTACAAAAGAAAAGAAAATCAAAAACATGAACTGTCCAGAATGTGACGCAAAACTCAACATCCCAGAAGATGCCTCAGTTGGAGAGATAATCTCCTGCCCTGATTGTGGAGCTGACTTTGAGATTTCTAAAAAAGAAGGATCAAACATTGAGCTTAAACAAGCAGAAAGCGTAGGCGAAGACTGGGGAGAGTAATGTCAAAAATTAGCATTGTTTTTGACCGTTTAAGAACGGAAGAAAAAATGCTCCAAAAGGCTGCTGCCGAATTAGGTCATACAGCAATAATGCTGGATGCCAAAATTACTCAAATTAATACAGATAGTAAAAAAGAGGATTTTGATTTAGGAGATGTAGTGTTAGAAAGATGTGTAAGTTATTTTCGAGGTCTTCATTTTACATCAGCTTTAGAATTTTTAGATATCCCAGTTTTAAATAAATTTGATGTTGCAAGTATTTGTGGAAACAAAATGTTTATGACATTACTTTTAAAAAAAAATAACATTCCAACACCAAAAACATATTTTTCATTCTCAAGTGAAAGTGCTGCAGAAAATTTAGAAAAGGTAGGATATCCATTAGTTATCAAACCAGTAATAGGTAGTTGGGGAAGAGGAGTAATGCCAATTAAAGATAAAGATGCTATGGAAGCAATTTTTGAAATTAGAGATATTACAGATAGTCCTCATGATAGAATTTATTATTTACAACAAGTTGTAAAAAGACCTCCAAGAGACATTAGAATAATTACAATTGGAGACGAGGTTGTTGCCGGAATGTATAGAAAATCATCAGGTGGTTTTAAAACAAATATTGCATTAGGAGCAGACCCAGAAATTTGTGAAATTACAAAAGAAATGGAAGAATTGGCAATTAAATCATCAAAAGCAATGGGAGGAGGTATTTTAGGAATTGATATGATGGAAGATGAAGAAAGAGGAATAGTAGTACACGAAGTTAACAATACAGTAGAATTCAAAGGATTAGCAAAAGTTGCAAAAAGAAACATACCAAAAGAAATGATAGAATTTGCTTTAGATTACGTTAGAAAATAAATTTAAAAAAATATAACATACAATATAAAAAAATATGAATTTATCTTGGGAAATAAAACATTATACTAATACCAATTAAAACTACAATAGAACCAAAAATTTCAAATCTATCGGGCTTTTTCTTATCTATCCAATATCCCCACAGTAAAGAAAATATTACAAAAATTCCACCATATGCGGCATATACTTTTCCAAAATTTTCAGGTTGTAAAGTCATAACCACACTATATGAAAATAAGATTAGACCTCCAATTAACCCAATAATTTTGCCTTGATGATTTTTTAACCATCGCCATATCAGATAGCCACCACTAATTTCTAATAATGCAGCAAAAATGAAAATGCCAATAGAAGTTAGTATATCAATCAAATTTTTTCTCCTTTTCTAGGATAATAGAAAATTATTAAAATTCCAATTACTGCAATAGTTGTTCCAATTACATCATAATTATCAGGCATTACTCCATCAATTAGCCATCCCCAAAAAACAGACATTACAATAAACACACCACCATATGCGGCATAGACCCTATGAAAATGAGTTTTTTGAAATGTCGGCACTACCCCATAAAGAAATAATACAAATCCACCCAATGCACCCAGCATCCAACTAAAATCATTTCTCAACCACAACCAAACAAGATATCCACCACCAATTTCTAGAAATCCTGCAATTACAAAAAGAAGTAAAGAAGTTAGGATAGTTTTTGGAAACAAATTAAATCATAATTATTTCAAAAGATGAGCATAAAAAGTTGCATTAAAAATTAATTTTAAAATAATCATTGTTCAAAAAGAGAGAGAATAAAAAATAGAAAAGTTAGGAGGTCTTGTTTAATTTTGATAATAATGCAGCATAAATGAAAGGTAAGATTGTTGTAACTTCTGCATGTAGTGTAGATTGTTTTGCAGTTTGTGTAACTTTCCCCCATGAAATTGCTTCTCTAACTAATGCACCACTTAAACTTCCATCAAATTCTTGAGCAGTTGTAATGTAAAACGCATAATCTAATCCTTCTCTGTATTGATTCCACCATAATGTATGATGTTTTGAAATTCCACCACCAATCATGAATGCTCCTGATTTTTCAGCTTTGAAAATTAATCCAGAAAGTAAATCTGCATCTCCAAATAAATTTAATTTAAAATCACCATGTGATTGTGAAAACATCCAAATTTGATTTCCAACTGCACCATCCATAATTCCAGGTACAACTATACTGATATCATTTTTGTAAGCCCAATAAAGAAAAGAATCTTCACCCAAATGTTTTCCAATCATTTTACATATTTCAGCAGTATTCATTTCTCGAACTCCTGCAGCATATTCTTCTTCTAAAAATGCAGTCATTTTTTCTTCAATAAGTGGACCATAACTATCCATTGGAACTAATACATTTCCTAATCTGTGAATATGTTGATTTGCTAATTCCATATCATCCATGGTAAATGATCCTTCATTGTAATGTGAAAAGTGTCTTGCAATATCATGATCTAAAGCTCCGCATGTGGTTATTCCAACATCAAACCATTTATTTTTCATCATGTCTTTGATAATTCCCCTCAACCCTGTGGATACTATAGCTCCAACAAATGATATGAATTTGAGACATTTATCATCAGGAATCATTTCTGTTAAAATTTCTAAGCCATCAGATAAATTTACAGATTCAAATCCGCCGGATTGGGATAATTCTTGAAAGATTTTTTCTATAGAGGTACTGGAATCTATTTGTATATCTTTTACAGGACGACCCACATCAATCATAACAAAATTTTCATCATACTTCCTATAAATTTATTTTAAAATGGAAATTTTTTAGAATAATTATGATTTTTACGCCATTTTAGCACATAATTAGGCAGTTTATAATAAAAATTGAGAATTAAAGTAGAACATAAGAAAATAAATTATACTCCATTAGAATAAGAATTATCATGAAAGTAGGAGTAGTAGGAGCATCAGGATATGTAGGCGGAGAAACACTTCGTCTTCTTGTAAACCATCCAGAAGTAGAAATTAGTATGGTAACATCAAGACAGCATGTTGGAGAATATTTACACAGAATTCAACCTAGTTTAAAGGGATTTACAGATCTTACTTTTTCGGAATTAGATTATGAAAAATTAACTGATCAATGCGATGTAGTTTTTACAGCAGTACCACATGGGACTGCAACTGAAATTGTAAAAGCACTCTATGATAGAGGCATCAAAGTAATTGATTTGAGTGCAGATTATAGATTACACGATCAAGAAGCATACGACAAGTGGTATGGTTGGAAACATCCACATCCAGATTATTTACCAAAATCAGTTTTTGGAGTTCCAGAATTACACAGAGAAGAAATTAAAAAAGCACAACTTGTTTCATGTCCAGGATGTATGGCAGTTACTTCAATGCTAGCACTTGCACCATTAATTAAAAATGACGTTATAGATACAGAGCACATTATTGTTGATTCAAAAATTGGATCCTCCGGTGCAGGTTCTGGTTCAGGTACAGCACATGCAATGCGAGCAGGAGTTATCAGACCATACAAACCAGCAAAGCACAGACACACAGGAGAAATTGAACAAGAATTAAGTGCAATTGCAGGGAAAAAAATCCGTGTTTCAATGAGTCCACATGCAGTAGATGTTGTTAGAGGTATTTTATGTACAAATCACACATTTATGAAAAAAGATATTACAGAAAAAGAGTTATGGAAAATATATCGTGAAGCATATGGTGATGAAAAATTCATCAGATTAATTAGAGATAAAAAAGGATTATACAAATTTCCAGATCCAAAATTCTTAGTAGGTTCAAACTTTTGTGATATTGGATTTGATATAGATGAAGATAACAATAGATTGATTGCCTTATCAGCATCAGATAATTTAATGAAAGGTGCAGCAGGTTCTGCTATTCAAAACATGAATGTTATGTGTGGTTTTGATGAAATGAGTGGACTAAGATATACACCGTTAACTCCGGTTTAGAAATGATCACAATTAAAATTGGTGGAAGTGTAGTAGACGATTTACATCCATCCACAATTACAGATATTAAAAAAATTGCAGAATCAGAAGGAGTAATCATAGTTCATGGAGGAGGAAAAGAAGTTACAAAAGTTTGTAAACAATTAGGAAAAGAACCAAAATTTGTTACATCTCCAAGTGGGATTAAGAGTAGATATACAGACAAAGAAACTGCTGAAATTTTTACAATGGTAATGTCAGGTAGGATAAATAAAACGATTGTTCAGATGTTGCAAAAAAATGGAATTAATGCAATTGGATTATCAGGAGTTGATGCAAGAATAATAGAAGCAGATAGAAAGAAAAAATTATTGATCATAAATGAAAAAGGTAGAAAACAAGCAATCGATGGAGGATATACAGGTAAAATTAATAATGTTAATTCAGAATTTATCAAATCATTACTCAAACAAGGTCTAACACCAGTAATTTCACCAATAGCAATTAGTGAAGAATCAGAATTTCTTAACGTAGACGGAGATAGGGCTGCAGCATATGTAGCAGGAAGTGTAGGAAGTGACAAAGTATTATTCATTACAAATGTAGATGGACTTTTAATGGATGATGAAGTAGTAGCAAAATTGACATTAGCAGAAGCAAAAGAAATCAGACCAAAAATAGGTCCAGGTATGGAAAAGAAAATTCTAGCTTCTACAGAAGCATTGGACATGGGTGTTAAACAAGCTTTTATTGCAAATGGTCAAAAAGAAAATCCTATTTCTTCAGCAATCGCACACGATAATTGTACGGTGATTGAACATGAGTGAAGAAGAACATATGGGGAATCTCTATCAAAGATTTCCAGTTACAATTGAAAGAGGTGTAGAAGCTCATGTCTGGGATACAGATGGAAAAGAGTACATTGATTGTATGGGAGGATACGGCGTAGCATTAGTAGGACATCGAAATCAAAGAGTTAACAATGCAATCAAAGAACAAATTGACAAAATAATTACTGTTCACAGTTCATTATATAATAAAACACGAGAAGAATTTTTAAAAAAATTAATTGAGATAGCTCCAAAAGGATTAACACAAGTTCATCTTAACAACAGTGGAGCAGAAGCAGTTGAAGCTGCAATGAAATTTGCAAGAAAGTTTACAGGGAAAAAAGGAATGGTTGCAATGAAAGGATCATATCATGGTAAAACATTTGGTGCATTATCATTAACATTTAATCCAAAATATAAAAAAGCATTTTTGCCATTAGTAGAAAAAGTTTCTTTTGCAACATTTGGAGATATGGATTCACTAAGATCAGTAATTGATGATGATACATCTTTCATAATTCTAGAGCCAATTCAAGGAGAAAGCGGTATTGTTGTTCCACCAGATGGATTTTTACAAGAAGTTAGAAAATTATGTGATGAAAAAGGAATTCTACTAATTTTTGACGAAATACAAGCAGGTTTAGGAAGAACTGGTCGATTATGGGCAGGAGAACATTGGAATACGGCACCAGATATTTTATGCCTTGCAAAAGGAATTGCAGGAGGAGTACCAATGGGTGCAACATTAGTCAGACCAGATATTTTAGCGGTAATAAGTAAAGGAGAACATTCATCAACATTTGGCGGGAATCCAATATCATGTGCAGCTGGAATTGCAGCACTAACAGCAATTACAGAAGATGGGTTAATTGAAAATTCTAAAAAAATGGGAGAGATATTCAAAGAAGGATTAGAAAAATTAAAAGAAAAACATACAATGATTAGAGAAATTAGAGGTAAGGGGTTAATGATTGGAATTGAAATGAAATTTGAAGTAAAAGATATTTTGATGGGTCTAATTGAAGAAGGTGTTTTGATGCTATATTCAGGAAGAAACGTTCTCAGAATATTACCCCCATTAGTGATTAATGAAGCAGATGTAACAAAAGTTTTAGATGCATTAGATGTTGTAATAACTAAGGAAGAGGAAAAGAAAAATGTTTAAAGATAAAGTTGATGAAAGAATTATAGGATATCTAAAAGAAGATGCTAGAGAATCATTTGTAGATATTGGAAAAAAATTAAAACTTTCAGAATCAGCAGTTAGAAGACGAGTTAAGAATTTAGTAGATAGTAAAACAATTAATAAATTTACAATAGAATTAGGTGAAGAAAATGTTACAAGTGCAATTGTTTTAGTTTCAGTAGATTCTGCAACAGATACATCAAAAGTATCTCTAAAGCTTGTAGGATTAGAAGGAGTAAAAACAGTTTATGAAATTACAGGACAATACGATATTACAACAATAATCAGTGCATCAAATATTGCAGAAATTAATAACACAATAGATGCATTAAGAAAAATCACAGGGGTGGTAGATACCAACACAGTGATTATTTTAAGAAAAATTATCTAAAACGAGTTTCGGCTTAAAATTTTAATTAAAAACTAATTTAGTATCAATAGCAATTATTTCCAACGAAAATAGTACGAATATGTTTATATCTTCAATTTAGGTTAACGAATTCAGTAATGAAAGATCCGAATCACTATGCAAATATCTATAACGGATATGAAAAAAATCCAAAAAAGATCAGAGTGTTAGATAGCACACTAAGAGAAGGTGAACAACATCCAGGTGTTTCATTTACAAATAAACAAAGAATTCAGATTGCATGGATGTTAGATTATTTTGGAGTGGATCAAATAGAAATTTCACCAATAGTATCAAAAGATCACAAGGAAGCAACTAAAACAATTATCAAGCAAGGACTAACAGCAGACATTGTATCTCATGGACGTGCACTTAAGGAAGATATAGACACATCATTAGACTGTGATGCAAAATGGTGTGCAGCATATTTAGGAATTTCAGATATACATCTAAAAGACAAATTACGTATTTCCAGAGAAGAAGCTTTGAGAAGAGCAGTAGAAACAGTAGAGTATGCAAAGTCTCATGGATTAAAAATTAGATTTACAGTAGAAGATGGAAGTAGAGCAGAACCAGAATTTTTACTAACAGTGTGCAAAGCAATTGAAGAAGCAGGTGTAGACAGAATTAGTCTCCCAGATACAGTTGGAATTTTACGTCCAATTGGAATGTATAATTTTGTAAAAAAAGTTAGAGAAGTTGTAGATGTTCCATTAGATGCACATGTTCATAATGATATTGGTTTCGCAGTAGCAAATGCATTTTCAGCATGTGATGCAGGTGTTGATCAAATTCATACCACTATTGATGGCATAGGAGAAAGGACAGGCATACCAGCACTTGCAGAAGTTGCAGTTGCACTAACTTACCTGTATAAATCTCCAAATGATTTTAGATTAGATATGCTATTAGATTTATCAAAATTAATTGAAGATTATACAGGAATCAAACCATACGATTCAAAACCAATTGTAGGAACATCTGCATATAAACACAAAGCAGGTACACACCTCGCGGCAATTTTAAAAAATCCAGCAGCTTACGAACCAATACCACCAAGAGCTGTTGGAAATAGAAGAAGAATAGTATTTGGAGAATTGGCAGGAAAAACAGGTGCAGCCTACTTGATGTCATTGTTAGGATTAGAAAAAGACGATGCAGGTGCAAAAGCAGTTGCAGCAGGGCTAAAAAATCTAAGAATGGGTGATCTAATAGAAATCCCACTTGAAGATAGACTTGAAAAAAAGATAATTGAAGACAAATAAAGAGGAAAAAAGAGTAAGAAATATGTCAAAATGTGAAGAATGTGATGCAGAGATATCCCTACCAAGTGATGCACTTGAAGGTGAAATTGTAACATGTCCAGAATGTGGCGCAAGTTTTGAATTAGCAAAAAGCTCAGAAGGTTTCGATCTAAAGCCAGCCCAAACAGTTGGTGAGGATTGGGGACAGT
>Ga0308018_10000753_pt1 | contig 15671 bp, 14 predicted proteins | sample Neamet282_FD_203130 | JGI IMG/M metagenome (GOLD analysis project Ga0308018, IMG submission 203130) | Marine microbial communities from water near the shore, Antarctic Ocean - #282 | ecosystem: Environmental > Aquatic > Marine > Unclassified | place: Southern Ocean | collected 2014-10-01
AATAGAAGACGACACAATAGAGCCCACTACACAGCAGCGGTTTATGCGCAAAATTCATGGCCAATCTATTCGTTTGTCAGACTTAGTATCAGACTTATTGGCCTTGTCTCGATTAGAAAGTAACGACGAAGCCTTTAACACCCAAGTAGACTTACAACAAGTAGTGCAAAGGGTGTGCGCTAACTTACAGGCAGTAGCTCAAACCCAGAAAGTCGTTTTGGAGTTACAACCAAAAGATGGCCCAATGCTGTTATTAGGAGACGACAATGCTTTGGGGCAAATGGCTACCAACCTCATTGATAACGCCATCAAATATACAGCCGCAAAGGGCACCATTACTGTAGCACTTGCAGTTGAGCACGGCATGGCCGTACTGACAGTAAAAGACGATGGTTTAGGTATCGATGAGTCTGACCAAGAGCGCATTTTTGAGCGTTTCTATCGTGTCGACAAAGCCCGCTCACAATCCCTTGGTGGCACCGGCCTTGGCCTTGCCATCGTTAAACATATAGTACAAAACCATAAAGGGCGCCTACAGCTAAAGAGTAAACTTAGTCACGGTTCTACCTTCACCGTTAAGATTCCACTGTCTATTTCATAGCAATTAATTCTAAATAAACTCACAATCTTTATATTACCTTAACAAAGGGTGCTTATAATGGGCAGTAATTATAGGCACCCTTATCACCTGTAGAGGCAGTTCACATGGCAAATCCCATACTTAGTTTGTTTGGCCATTCACCTATTAAACCCTTACAAAACCACATGCACACCGTGCTGCAATGCGTCGAGCTATTAGTCCCTTTCTTTCAAGCCGTAATTAAAGAAGACTGGGAATCCGTAGAAGCCAGTTATAACTCCATTGCAGAGTTTGAAGGCCAAGCCGATGATCAAAAACAAGATATCCGCCTTCACTTACCAAAAAGCTTATTCATGCCAATCAACCGTTCTGACCTTATCCAACTATTAAGCAAACAAGATAAAATTTGCAACACGGCTAAAGACATTGCGGGCATCATGTTAGGTCGTAAGCAAGTTGTGCCTAAGAAAATTGCTACAGACATGACTGCGTATGTAAAGTCTGCAGTGGCTGTGGCTGTGGAAGCAAAGGTAGTTATTGACGAGCTTGATGAACTCATTGGATCTGGGTTTGGTGGCCGTGAAATTGATCGTATCAACCGCTGCATTACCAAGCTAGAAAAAGCAGAAGACAAAAATGATAAGCGTCAAATTACCCTGCGTGCAAAATTACATGAAATCGAAGCCGACTTACCACCAGTCGATGCCATGTTTATGTATAAAACTATCGAAGCCATTGGTAATTTAGCCGACCGAGCACAAAGTGCTGGCGAACAGATTCAAGTCATCATAGCTCGTTAAGTACTGACATAAATACCGACAACTTACACATTACATAGCTTCGAGAAAACATTATGGAAGTTTTAAACGAATACGGTCAAATTTTACTTATCCTAGCCATTATTTTTGGTCTTTTTATGGCTTGGGGTGTAGGTGCAAATGACGTGGCTAACGCCATGGGCACTTCAGTTGGTTCTGGCGCTATTACATTAAAGCAAGCCATAGTTATAGCAATGATCTTTGAATTCGCAGGCGCCTACTTAGCAGGTGGCGAAGTAACAGCCACTATTCGTAAAGGCATTATTGACCCTCTTTCCTTACAAGGCACACCAGAATACTTAGTGTATGGAATGCTCTCAGCGTTACTTGCAGCGGGTACCTGGTTACTAATTGCCACTATTCTAGGTTGGCCAGTATCAACCACCCATACAATTGTAGGTGCTATCGTTGGTTTTGCAGCCGTTGCTATCTCAGTAGATGCTGTTAATTGGGGTAAAGTTAGCACCATCGCAGCCAGTTGGATCGTTTCACCCGTGTTAGCAGGTACAATCTCTTACATGTTATTTAGGAGTGTCCAGCGGCTGATATTAGATACTGAAACCCCATTTGAAAATGCCAAACGCTATGTACCTATGTACATGTTTATGGTGGGTTTTATGATCACCATGGTCACTTTAATCAAAGGTCTAAAGCATGTATTTAAAGACATTGGTTTTAGCTTAAATTACTTCGAAATGTCTTTGGTAGCTGCCGCAGTTGGCCTTGTGGTTACTATTATTGGCAGCATGATGTTAACCCGGGTAAAGCGCAACAAAGACATTGAATCAGAAGACCGTTTTGCTAACGTAGAAAAAGTTTTCGCAGTATTGATGATATTCACAGCTTGCGCCATGGCTTTTGCACACGGTTCAAACGATGTAGCCAACGCTGTTGGTCCTATGGCTGCCGCCATCGGTACCATTAAATCTGGCGCTGTAACGGCCAAATCTAGTATGCCGGCATGGATACTGTTAGTTGGTGGTGTAGGTATTGTTGTTGGCCTTGTTACCTACGGCTACAAGGTGATGGCTACCATTGGCACCAAGATCACCGAACTAACCCCTAGCCGAGGCTTTGCAGCCACCCTAGGCGCCTCTGCAACAGTTGTACTTGCGTCGGGTATTGGTTTGCCTATATCCACCACACACACCCTAGTGGGCGCAGTATTAGGTGTAGGTTTAGCGCGTGGTTTAGCTGCTATCAACTTGCGCATTGTTGCAACCATCTTTACCTCTTGGGTTATTACTCTGCCTGCTGGCGCAATTTTGTCTATTATCTTTTTCTACATCTTTAAAGCGATTTTTTCTTAAATATTAGCTTATAGCAGTTACAGAAAAGACCAAGGTCGTCATCACGTCTTGGCCTTTTTTGTTGCTGTTTACTTTTCTTCTTTAAGCATATGAGCTCTATCTAGCTGCTAACTATAAACTGCCCTAAGCGTTGGTTTATAGTTACTTACCCACAAACCTTGATGTGTCAAATCAGACCTTCGCCCTACTTTAGAACAACTGACATATCAAATTACATCGAATATAATATGCGAACTATAAACAACGCGTGATAGATGATTGTATTCAGTCATCCAAGAAAGAGCGCACTAAACACTAACACCCATCGAAAGACTCCGTTAACTCTGTGTCGAGGGGCACGATTAAGTTTCAACTTTTCGATTAATCATTACCTACAAATAAGGTTCGTTCAGTGGCTCACAAAACTGAACGACTGTACGAGTACAAAACTATGCGTCATAAGATAAACCTTTCCATTATTCTCATTCTATTTTGGCTGCTTAATTCTGGGCACTACAATTATTTAATTCTGTTCCTGGGTGCTGCTTCTATTGCCATCGTTGTATTAATTGCCCACCGCATGGAAGTTGTAGATCATGAGTCGCAAGCCATTCATTTATCCCTAGAATACCCTCGTTTTGGTCTATGGTTGACCAAGGAGATTGTGCTTGCGAATTTAACAGTTGTTAAGCACATATGGCTTGGCAACAAAACTATTTCACCCACAATGTCAGTGATTAAGGCCAGCCAAAAAACTGACGTGGGAAAAGTGATCTATGCAAACTCAATCACACTAACACCTGGCACTGTGGCGCTAGGTTTGGTAAACGATGAAATAATGGTGCACGCATTAATCCAAGAAAATATTCAAGCACTTGAGTCTGGATATATGGATAGGCGGGTTAGTCAGTTGGAGGAATCATGGTAATTGCAGCGACTTTGGCCATTCTTGTGGTCATGGTATTAGCTATCATCCGTGCTGTAGCGGGTCCCAGCCTGTACGACCGAATTTTAGCCGTCAATATGTTTGGCACTAAAACAGTATTGCTTATTTCTCTTTTGGGTTTTGTTATGGGGCGCCCTGAGTTTTTGGATATAGCGATGGTCTACGCACTTATTAACTTTATAAGTGTTATAGGGGTATTGCGCTTATCTGACGCCTTTAACTCTAAACACAATGGCCGCGTGGCTAATCCAATGAAGAGGGACTCGTAATGGAAGCTATGCTTAGTTTACTGAGTGGTTTTTTCCTCCTATTTGGCAGTTTTTTGTGCCTTTCAGGTGGTGTGGGTATATTACGATTTCCCGATTTCTATACCCGTATGCATGCCGTAGGAGTCACTGATACTCTGGCTGCAGCCATGATTCTTATCGGCTTGATGCTACAAAATCCTGAGACGCTAGTTATTATAAAACTCATGCTCATTCTATTGATGACCCTGTTTATTAGTCCTGCGGCCAGTCATGCATTAGGGCAAGCTGCAGTGCTAAACAATTTATCTCCCCTGGTAGATTCGAACATCAAAGATTTAGATAAAAGCACTGCTTCTGGAGATAAACCATCGAAATCTTAGTCGACGTTGTCCTATTAACACTTTTGGTTGGTATTGCCCTTGCGGTGAATCAGATCAAAGATATGTTTGCCGTTGTGATGCTGGCTGGTATCTACGGCCTGGTGTCTGCCAGCTTTTTTGTAGCAATGGACGCTGTTGATGTTGCGTTTACAGAAGCCTCTGTTGGTGCAGGCATTTCAACACTTCTTATGCTGACCACTGTGGCCATGACTGGCCGCACAGAACATGAGGCGAGCCATAAGCCTCTTCTGGCTTTGTTAGTTGTTACCGTTACTGGTGGTTTACTGATTTATGGCACCTTTGACATGCCTTATTTTGGTTCTGCAGATGCCCCAGTTCACAACCATGTTGCACCCCGATATATCTATGATTCGATGAAAGAAATTGGGGTCCCTAATATGGTGACCTCCGTACTGGCAAGCTATAGAGGGTTTGATACCTTTGGTGAAGTGACCGTTATATTTACGGCGGGAATAGGAGTTTTAGCATTATTGTCGGTTGTAAGACGTCCAAAGAATGATGCTGCAGTTGAGGCCATTAATGACTCAATGCATGAAAAGCATTTGGTTTTACGGGTGGTGATTAAAACCATGATTCCATTTATTTTACTCTATGCATTCTATGTGCAATTTCATGGTGACTATGGCCCTGGTGGTGGATTCCAAGCTGGCGTTATATTTGCTGCAGCTATCATCATGTATGCACTGTTATTCGGCCTAAGCGCTGCGCGCCGAGTCATCACACAGCCCGTTGTGCAATTATTATCAGCACTTGGTGTACTGATTTATGGCAGCGTAGGCTTTGTTTCGATGTTAAATGGTGGCAGTTTTCTGGATTATAGTGTGTTATCTGCCGACCCTATTGCTGGACAACACTTAGGTATTCTCTTAATTGAGCTTGGTGTTGGTTTAACGGTTGCGTCCGTCATGATCATCATCTTTTTTAGTTTTTCTGCGCGCAGTGAATATCAACAGGCTAAAAAGGGTGAGTCCTTATGACAATGATACTGGGTCTTTATAATTATTGGATTGTTATCGTTTTGATGATGATCGGTTTTTATATCATCATAGCCCACGGCCACCTCATCAAAAAAATCATTGGCTTGAATATTTTTCAAACCTCAGTATTTATTTTTTATATCAGCGTTGGAAAAGTTGAAGGAGCTACTGCGCCCATATGGCAAGAAGGCATCCTACTTTACTCGAACCCACTCCCCCATGTTCTAATATTAACCGCCATTGTGGTAGGCATAGCAACAACTGCTCTAGGACTTGCGCTTATCGTAAGGATTAAGGAAGCCTATGGCAGTGTTGATGAGGATGAAATTCAGTCTATGGATAATCAGGACGTAGCCAATCAAGAGAAGGAACATCAGCAGTGTTAGTTCACCTCCCTATATTGCAAGTTATCGTACCGCTTATAGCAGCACCTACTTGTTTGATCCTAAGAAAGCCAAAACTGGTTTGGCTGTTTACTCTACTAGCCAGTTCCTTAGCGTTTGTTATTAGCATTCTTTTACTTCAGCAAGTGATGCTAACTGGCACCATTAGCTATGAATTAGGTGGATGGAGCCCACCATGGGGGATTGAATACCGCATTGATAAGCTGAACGCCTTTATTGCCCTAATTATTTCTGGAGTGAGTACTGTGGTGTTGCTGGCAGCACAAACCAGCATAGAAAAAGAAATTCCCCAAGAAAAACAAACACTTTTTTATATTCTCTACTTACTGTCGCTAACGGGAATGCTGGGTATTTTAACCACTGGGGATGCGTTCAATGTATTTGTTTTCCTAGAAATATCGTCTTTATCTGCATATTCATTAATTGCACTAGGCAAAGACAGGCGTGCGCTTTGGGCATCGTTTCAATATCTGATTATGGGCACCATAGGCGCCACTTTTATCCTTATCGGTATAGGCCTAATGTACCAAATGACTGGCACGCTTAATATGGCCGACCTTGCTACGCGTTTACCAGAAGTTGCAGAAACACGAACGATCACCACAGCCTATGTGTTTTTTATTGTCGGTGTGTGCTTAAAACTAGCCCTATTTCCACTGCATTTTTGGCTACCTAACGCATATACGTATGCACCATCGATTGTCACCGCGTTTTTTGCCGCTACTTCCACTAAAGTGGCTGCTTACTTGCTCATTCGTTTCACGTTTTCAATTTTTGGTATTTCCTTCTCTTTTACCACCTTGCCAATGGAAACGTTGTTTTTGATACTGGGCATATCAGGCATATTCATTGCCTCTACAGTGGCCATTTATCAAGATAATATAAAGCATGTGTTTGCTTATTCTAGTGTGGCTCAAGTAGGTTACATGATTGTTGGTTTCAGTCTGACCACCCATGCTGGGTTAACTGCCATGCTGCTACACATGTTCAATCACGCACTGATGAAAGGTGCGCTATTCCTGGCCTTAGCTGCAGTGGTTTACCGTGTTGGTAGCACTAGAATTGCTGATTTCCAAGGTTTGGGGCGTCAAATGCCGTTAACCATGGCCGCAATCGTTGTTGGTGGCTTGAGCCTTATTGGCGTGCCGCTAACCGTTGGCTTTGTGAGTAAGTGGTATTTAGTTGTGGCGGTTATTGAAAAAGGATGGTGGTGGCTGGCAGGCCTAGTTTTACTAGGTTCATTACTAGCTGTCATCTATGTTTGGCGTATTGTGGAGACGGCTTATTTTAAAGCGCCAATCGCAGGCCGGCAACCAGTGAAAGAGGCTCCAATGGCCTTTCTTGTGCCGGTTTGGCTTCTTGTGAGCGCAAATGTGTACTTTGGTATTGATACGCGTCTAAGTGTTGAAATCGCCACTGCCGCGGCTAAAAGCTTATTTGGGGTTGCCCAATGAATCTCTCATTAGAAACGTTACTGCAGCTGTGTATCCTTTTACCAATTTTTTCAACGATTGGCATTGTAGCCTTAAGACGCCACCAAAACTTAAGAGAAGCAGTTAGCATTTTCACTAGCTTGTTTGTCTTTTACTCGGTGGTTTCTATTTATCTTGGTTTACAAACTGGCGAAACAATTTCCGTACATTGGTTACAAATACTGCCTGGTTTAAGTGTGAGCTTTACGGTTGAGCCATTGGGGATGATATTTGCGCTAATAGCCAGTTTCCTCTGGCTAGTTACTATTACTTACGCCATTGGTTATATGCGTGGGCATAATGAAGACAACCAAACCCGATTTTATTGCTGCTTTGCCATTGCGATAGGCGCAGTTATGGGCGTTGCGTTTGCGGATAATTTATTGACGCTGTTTATTTTTTATGAAGTATTAACACTATCCACCTACCCTCTGGTCACTCACGCCGGCACAGAAGCTGCAAAAAAAGGCGGACGAACCTACCTTGGTATTCTACTTGGCACCTCGATAGCATTTTTTCTCTTTGCGATTCTTGGCACCTGGATGATTGCCGGCACACTAGACTTCACACAAGGTGGCGTATTCCCAGTAGATGTAGACACCACTTTACTAGGGGTCATCTTAGTACTATTTATTTTCGGTATTGGTAAGGCAGCCATTATGCCCTTCCATCGATGGCTTCCTGCAGCAATGGTAGCACCAACCCCCGTTAGTGCTTTGCTGCATGCCGTAGCCGTGGTTAAAGCCGGTGTTTTCACTGTGATGAAAGTCAGTGTGTTGATCTTTGGTATTGATCTATTAAGTATACTTCCTACCACTCAGCCTCTTCTTTATCTGGCCGGAGCAACGGTCCTGTTGGCGTCTTTTATTGCGATGCGACAAGACAATTTAAAAGCTAGGTTAGCTTATTCCACCATAGGCCAATTGGGTTATATCACCATTGGAGCACTACTCGCCTCGCCAATTGGAGTGATTGGTGGGTCAATGCATATTGCCATGCATGCTTTTGGAAAAATTACGCTATTTTTCTGTGCGGGAGCTATTTTGGTGGCCGCTCATAAATCAAAGGTAAGTCAGTTGGACGGTCTGGGCAGGCGGATGCCAATCACAATGGCTGCTTTTTTTATTGCCAGCCTAGGTATTATTGGTATTCCTCCAGCAGGAGGCACATGGAGTAAGTGGTATTTATTAATGGGCTCTATGGATACAGAGCAATGGACTATTCTAGTGATTTTACTAATAAGTTCGTTACTCAACATTGCTTACTTACTGCCAATACCTATTCGTGCATTTTTATACAAAGAGTCACCCGCCAATTCAGCACTAGGGGTCAAAGAAGCGCCTCTAGCTTGCTTAATCGCTATAGGGATAACAACCCTTGCTACTATGGCGCTCTTTATCTACCCAGCGCCTTTGTATGAACTTGCTTCGTCCATTCTACAAACAACGAGTATTGCCCATGGACAATAACACAAAGTATATATTTGACGACCCTAAAAACGTAAAGCGTGTGATGTACTTCCTTTATGGTAGCTGTGCAGTTTTATTTGCTTTGGACTTTGTGATTCATCGCCACGTCTATCATAGTTGGGAAAATCTGTGGGGCTTTCATGCTATTTATGGTTTTGTCGGCTGTGTTGTCTTAGTTGTTGTCGCTAAATGGATGCGTACTTTTCTAATGCGCCCAGAAGACTACTATGATAACGAGTGGAAAACAGACGTAGACGAAAAAAACACGAGTAAAGCTGGAGTATTAAATGTGGATGACTGAGTTACCTCCGTTTGTTCTCTTCTTTGTTGGTGCGTTGATTGCCGCAGTCACAAGCGGTCGTATACGTGGCGTTGTCATGTTGGCGATTCCGATAGTTAGTGCAATTAACCTATGGATGATGCCCGAAGGTATCCATCTGCAGTTCTCATTTATGGACTATCAGCTTGCACCTTATAAAATTGATAAGCTGAGTTTAATGTTTGGCTATGTGTTTCATATAGCTGCTGTTATCTCCATCACCTACTCCTTGCATGTAAAGGATACCGTTCAGCAAGTTGCGGGGATGTTGTATGCTGGCAGTGCTTTGGGTGCTGTTTTTGCTGGGGATTTATTAACACTATTCGTATTTTGGGAGCTTTTAGCGCTCACTTCAGTCTTTCTTATTTGGGCTAGAAAAACGCCTCGTGCCTATGTTGTAGGTATGCGATATCTTATTATCCAAATTTTTTCAGGCGTAGTACTGCTTGTGGGCATATTGTTCTACGCTGCTGAAAAGGGCACTTTAGATTTTCAATATATTGGTTTGGAAGGAGTGTATGGTTGGCTCATATTTTTCGCCATCGGCATTAAGTGCGCCTTTCCACTGCTGCACAGCTGGTTGACCGATGCTTACCCCGAAGCTACACCTACCGGAACTGTTTTTTTAAGTGCCTTTACCACTAAGGTTGCAGTGTATGCCTTAGCAAGAGCCTATCCTGGCACTGAGATGCTGATTTATATTGGCGCTGCGATGGCCTGCTTACCCATATTTTGGGCAGTGATTGAAAATGATCTTCGCCGCGTACTCGCCTACAGTCTGATGAATCAGGTTGGCTTTATGGTAGTAGGAATAGGCATAGGCACAGCACTGGCAATCAATGGTGCTGTTGCACACGCGTTTAATGATGTTATATTCAAAGGCTTGCTCTTCATGAGTATGGGGTCTGTACTGCATATGACAGGGCGTATTAACGGATCTGATTTGGGTGGTCTTTATAAGACCATGCCCAAAACAACGATTCTTTGTATTATTGGTGCCGCGTCAATTTCTGCCTTTCCGTTGTTTAGCGGTTTTGTAAGTAAGTCCATGGTGATGGCTGCAGCTCTAGAAAATGGATATGATTGGATATGGCTGATGCTTTTGTTTGCCTCTGCTGGCGTATTCCATCACGCTGGGATTAAAATCCCATACTTTGCCTTCTTTGCCCACGACTCAGGTTTACGAGCCAGTGACCCTCCAACTAATATGCTGGTTGCAATGTTTATTGCTGCAGGCCTGTGTATTGGCATTGGTGTTTACCCCTCGGCATTATACTCATTACTTCCCTATGACACTGGTTATAACCCGTACGATGCCACACATGTGTTAGCTCAGACTCAACTACTGTTCTTTTCAGCATTAGCGTTCGTATGGTTAAATTTGCGAGGACTGTACCCACCTGAGCTGAAGTCAACACACTTGGATTTCGACTGGACCTATCGACGTTTTTTGCCATTAGTATTACGCCGATTATTTGCCCTTATTTGGAAGATAGATGCGGCAATACGCTGTAGTTTTATATCTAAGTTGGATTCAGGACTACATTACCTTGCTCAAAGGAATGCAGGAGCAAGTAGCTTACTTTCTCGTGATCATCCTGCAGGCAGCATGGTTATCTGGGTTACCGTTCTACTAGCGATCTATTTACTACTCAGCTTTATTCGTTGATTTCTAAAATTTTAGAAATTGGCGAGTGAGCTAGTAAGTGTTACATCAATAAGACCTTGCCAATATCCTTGGGATCGCTAAACGTGCTTCTCAGGGTTTTTGGTTGTTGGTCGTCTTTAGGGATTATATATACCCTAACTCCTCTATATGGTCGTTTTAGCCTGCTTCCTGCGGCTTATTTACGATAACTATCTATACGGCAAAGTGAGCCGCTTTCTTGTCATCATGACACCTCAGGCACGGATCAAAGCACATGGGATTATTAAAACTAGGTTAGATATGTAAACTAACCCTTTTTTTACCCAAGTTTTTCGATTTCAACAAATAAAATCATAAAAAACGATAAAATTTAACAATAAAGTTATACACAGCTTATACATAATTTATACTGTTATATAAACCGCTTATCCAATTAGCCATTAACTAAGAAGGCAAGTAAACCTCTACTGCCTACCAAGTTATCCACACTATCCACAAACATATTCACAATTAAGTAATTACCGATCGAAAAAAATAAAATTAATTAATTTATCCACGTAAGGGTTGTGTATAACTTGCGATCCTAGACATCACTAATCTGTGCATAACTTCACCCTGTGTATAAACACCTTAGTTATACACAACTCATTATCAGCATATATAACCCATAATCACGTTAAAATAACAGCCTTATCCTTTGGTTAATTATTTGTTTTTATTGGTTTTTTTTAACTTATACATAAAATATAGGGTGCTTAATAATAACAACAATAACAATATATAATATATATACTTTTAAACACTAAATAACTAACTAATAATCAAACCCAAAGAAAATTCTGATGATTTATTAACCACACTAAAAACGCTATACTAGCTCGCTAAGAATGCTTATAAATTTAGTAAGGAATAGCTCGTGGACTTCCCCTCGCGTTTTGATGTGATTGTTGTTGGTGGTGGCCATGCTGGTACAGAAGCAGCATTGGCTAGTGCTCGACTTGGTGCCAAGACACTTCTTTTGACCCATAATATGGACACCCTGGGTCAAATGTCATGTAATCCTGCGATTGGTGGTATTGGCAAAAGTCACCTAGTGCGAGAGATCGACGCATTCGATGGTGCAATGGCTAGAGCAACAGACGTAGCAGGAATTCAATTTCGTGTATTAAATTCACGTAAGGGCCCAGCAGTGAGAGCCACAAGAGCTCAAGCAGACCGAGGCCTATACCGTAACGCCATCAGGCAAACTCTAGAACAACAAGAAAATCTCTATATTTTTCAACAATCTGTCGATGATCTAATCATTGAGCAAGATCAAGTGGTTGGCGCTAAAACCAACATGGGTTTAAATTTTCACGCCCAGCAAGTTGTAATGACTACTGGCACTTTTCTTGGTGGCATTATTCACATCGGTATGCAGCAAAGCCAAGGCGGTCGCGCAGGTGACCCCCCAGCTAATGCTCTATCACAACGACTTAGAGAAAGACCGTTTCGTATTGAGCGCCTAAAAACTGGAACGCCACCTCGCATTGACCGCCGCACTGTAGATTTTAGCGTAATGCAAGAACAGCCTGGTGATACACCTACTCCGATAATGTCTATGCTTGGTAAATTAAGTGATCACCCGCAGCAGGTGCCGTGTCATATTACCCATACCAATATAAATACGCATAATATGATCCGCGATAGTTTAGATCGTTCACCCTTGTATGCAGGGGTTATTGAAGGGGTTGGGCCACGCTACTGCCCATCGATTGAAGATAAAATCATGCGTTTTGCAGACAAAGACAGTCATCAAATATTTGTTGAGCCAGAAGGCCTGAATAGTATTGAACTTTATCCGAATGGTATTTCTACAAGCTTACCTTTTGACGTACAACTAGGTTTTGTTAGATCTATCGTGGGCTTTGAAAATGCCCACATCGTACGACCTGGTTATGCCATTGAATACGACTATTTTAATCCACAGGACCTAAAGCCTACCCTAGAAACGAAGTTAATTAGTGGCTTGTATTTTGCTGGCCAAATTAACGGTACTACAGGGTATGAGGAAGCAGGTGCTCAAGGTTTATTAGCGGGAGCTAACGCAGGCCTAAAAGCCTTAGGTAAAGAGTCTTGGACAGCACGCCGTGACCAAGCTTACTTAGGCGTTATGGTAGATGATTTAGTCACCAACGGTACCCAAGAACCTTATCGCATGTTCACTAGCCGTGCAGAATATCGTTTATTGCTCAGAGAAGATAATGCTGATCAACGTTTAACAGAGATTGGTTATAAACTTGGTTTGGTGGGTGAAGAGCGCTGGCGTGCGTTTAACGAAAAATGCGAAGCTATTGAACAACGTAAAAGTTTAATGAAAGAAACAAAAATAACACTTCATAATGAATTAGGTAAAAAAATAGAATCTTTATTGGATCAACCTTTAAGTAAAGACACCAATTTATTGGACATACTTAAGCGTCCTGAATTAGATTATCAAAAGTTACATATAGCGGCTGAATTGCCTGATGTAGACCCTACAATCGGCGAACAAATAGAAATTGGTATTAAGTACGCTGGATATATTGATCGCCAAAAGGAAGACGTTGAGCGTCTAAAGCGAAATGACTCAACGGTGATACCAGTAGACTTTAATTACCAGGGCATTCACGGGCTATCTAACGAAGCTACAGCTAAGCTAGAAGATATTCGCCCAGTAAATTTGGGAATGGCAAGCCGAATTCAAGGTGTAACACCAGCCGCGCTTTCTTTGTTATTGATCTACTTAAAGAAACATAAGATGAAATCTAAAGTAGATTTGGCCGTATAACTATGATTATACCAAGGCCAGTATTAGACCAGAATAAAAACCACACACAGTGGCGCAATTTGATTGATAAAGGCAGTCACTCACTTGCAATAAATTTAACTGAAATCCAGCTCAATATACTCGTAAGTTATGTTGAACAGCTGGTTAAGTGGAATAAAGCCTATAACCTAACGGCCATTCGTGATCCGTTAGAAATGATAAAGCTACATGTATTGGATAGCCTCGCTATTATTGAAAATTTATCCAACCTAGATGGGCAGCGGTTTATAGATATAGGCACTGGGGCAGGATTGCCGGGTATGATTTTGGCCATAATTTGGCCCAATAAAACCATCCACCTTCTCGATACTAACGGCAAAAAAACCCGCTTTCTAACGCAGTTTAAGCACCTTCATCAGCTCCATAACATTGAAGTATTTAATCAGCGTTGTGAAACTTATATACCTGATAAAACCTACGATGTTGTGTTATCTCGAGCCTTCGCTTCAATCACAGATATGCTGGAGGGCTGCCAACATTTGGTCACGAATGAAGGAGTATTTGTGGCTATGAAGGGCACTTATCCCCAACAAGAACTAGATGCTATGCCGTCAAACTATAGCCTGCTAGACTGTGAAGCCTTGCAGGTACCAGGCGTTAAAGCAGAGCGCCACCTGTTAACCATTAAAAAGCAATTAGCGTAGGTCATTTGTGAGCAGAGTCATTGCTATAACTAATCAAAAAGGTGGTGTAGGTAAGACCACCACGTGCGTTAACTTAGCAGCATCGTTGGTGGCTATTAAACGCCGTGTACTTGTTGTTGATTTGGATCCCCAAGGCAATACAACCATGGGCAGCGGTATTGAAAAAAACAGCCTACGTTATTCAGTGCTCGATGTGCTAACGCAAAGCGTAGACATTAATAAAGTATTGCATATCAACACTCCAGCCGGCTATGACCTGCTGCCCGCAAACGGCGATTTAACCGCAGCTGAAGTTGAATTAATTCAAGTGCAACAAAAAGAGGCTCGTTTACGAATTGCGTTAAGTCAGTTGCAACACACGTATGACTTTGTATTGATCGACTGCCCACCTTCTTTAAGCATGCTTACCGTTAATGCTTTGGCCTGTGCTAACAGTGTGTTAGTGCCTATGCAATGTGAGTATTATGCATTAGAGGGTATTAGTGCTTTACTAAACACGGTAAAGCTTATTAAGAACAGCTTAAATCCAAATTTAGTGATTGAAGGCATTTTACGGACTATGTATGACCCGCGTAATAGCCTCACTAACGATGTGTCACATCAGTTGATTAATCACTTTGGCGACCTAGTCTACCGCACTGTTATCCCTCGTAATGTGCGCTTAGCCGAAGCCCCAAGCCATGGATTGCCAGCATTAATGTATGATAAGCACTCTCGTGGTGCTGTTGCTTATTTAGCATTAGCTAGCGAATTTATTCGTCAACAAGAAAAAAAATAGAGCAGTATTATGGTTAAAAAACGTGGCCTCAATCGTGGTTTAGAAGCATTACTCCAAGGTGCTGGCAGCCTTGATGTTGATTTAACACCAAACCAACCTAAAGCAAAAGATGGTTTACAGGAATTACCTATTGAATGGGTACAGCGTGGTGTGTATCAGCCCCGAAGAGATATGGACCCAGAAGCACTAGAAGAGCTGGCATCCTCTATTCGTGTACATGGCATCATGCAACCTATTGTTGTTCGCACGGTAGGCGTTGACCGATATGAGATTATTGCTGGCGAACGCCGCTGGCGTGCAGCTCAGTTAGCAGAACTAGACAGCATACCCGCCCTTATTAAAGAAGTGCCGGACGAGTCTGCTATTGCTATGGCTTTAATTGAAAATATTCAGCGTGAAGACCTTACTGCCATAGAGGAAGCGTTTGCATTACAACGTTTACAGAACGAATTTGAGCTCACGCAACAACAAGTGGCTAACGCAGTGGGTAAATCCCGCAGCGCCATTGCTAATTTATTACGCCTATTACAGCTAACTGAGCCTGTGCGTTTAATGCTAGAGCGAGGCGACTTAGAGATGGGCCACGCACGTTGTCTGCTGGCACTCGATGGAGATCAGCAACTACAGTCTGCCCGTGAAGTTGTAGCCAAAGGCCTGTCTGTACGGCAAACTGAAGAGTTGGTACGAAAAGCCCAGCAAACGCCAAAACTTGTTACAAAACAATCACCTGACGCAGATACGCATAGGCTTCAAAACCGCCTATCTGATGCTATTGGTGCAGCGGTAAGTATTAAGCATTCAACTAAAGGTAAAGGCAAACTAACCATATC
>Ga0308018_10000755_pt1 | contig 15652 bp, 13 predicted proteins | sample Neamet282_FD_203130 | JGI IMG/M metagenome (GOLD analysis project Ga0308018, IMG submission 203130) | Marine microbial communities from water near the shore, Antarctic Ocean - #282 | ecosystem: Environmental > Aquatic > Marine > Unclassified | place: Southern Ocean | collected 2014-10-01
AGCAGAAGCCGACAGAGTGCTAAACTTTGTTGGATTAACCGATGTTGCACATAAGCAACTCGGGCGCTATTCAAAAGGAATGCGGCAGAGGGTAAAGATTGCCCATGCACTAGTAAATGACCCGGAGTTAATCGTATTGGATGAGCCGTTACAAGGATGTGACCCGCTTGCCCGAACCACGATAATGAATGTGATTAGAGAATTAGGAAAAATGGGTCGTACCGTTTTGGTCAGCAGCCATATCCTACATGAAATCGAACGGATTACCGAGCAAATAGTCATCCTTCACAACGGACGTTTACTCGCTTTAGGAAACCTTCATGCAATCAGAGAGAAGATGGATAACATTCCACATACCATTAGTATTGGTTGTGAAAACCCGAAGGAATTAGCCAAGGATATTATCAACAATGATGCAGTCTATGGCATCAGTTTTCCGAGCGGAGATAGTCTGCAAATTCAAACACATAATCTAAATGCAGTCCATAGAGAATTACCTGCTTTAATTGTGGGTAATGGGCACAAAGTTTCGTCAATTGATAATCCGGATGATGATTTGGAATCAATATTGAATTACCTAACCGGGGGTCTAGCCCGATGATGTCTCCACCAAAAAAAGATAATGTCTTTAGGGCATTGGACCGGAAACTCGGTGCTGTTGCAGAATTTACTATGAGGCAATATCGTACCAAATTATCTACTTGGGTAGTATTGGGTGTTGGATTTATTGCAATATTTATTGTAGTATTATTCTATGTGGATTCAATGCAACAAGATATTGAAGCGATTGACAATGATGGTGACTCTGTGGATTGGGATGGCGATGGATATCCGACTGGCCAAGAGCGAAAATATGGAACAGACCCCGAGAACCCAGAATCCCACCCTGGAACATTCTCACCTCCGATTGCCCCTGACCCACCTGAGAAATGGATCAATGAAGATGATTTCGATTGGGATTTGACTGCAAGTGGCGATACTACTGCAGGTTACGATAATGATGGAGACTGCCGACTTTCTGATTCAACTCAGAGTCAAAAGGATAGTAATCGGAATAATGTTGAATGTGATATCATCTTAGATTATAATGAAATGAGGGGAGAATGGTCCGAACCTGATAGTGATAGGTTCGTCGATGAAGACCCAGATGAAGAAAAATATGCCAAAGAGGCCATTCATAGAGCATTCTTGTTGGCAATCGGTAAAATGGGATTCGTATTCTTACTAGGTATTTTCCTACCTTTATTTTTAGCAACAGGTTTGATTCGTGAAGAAATGGATAATTCAACAATACATTTCATGCTGGCAAAACCAATTGCTAGACGTGAGATATTCCTTGGGAGAATTGTAGGATATTTAGGGATTGTATGGCCTTATATCATTGGGATGGGCGTAGCAGTGGGAATCATTTCTGGTTTTGCTGGCCCTGGTGATAGCTTTTTCAGATTCGCAGATCTTGGAATGTGGATGGCTATAATATTCGCAACAATGTTAGCAACATTAGTTTATGGCATGTTATTCTGTGCACTTGGAACTCTATGGAAACGTGGCATTATACTCGCACTCCCATTTGCTGCTTGGGAATTAGGAATGGCGATACTATCCTTTGGCGCCCCGTCTGCATCAATTCTCAGATTTTCTGTTATTGGCTGGTCTCTAAATATTATTGATGCTGCATCTTTGGTTGTTTGGCCTAATATGGCCCTATTCATCAGCATGGGAATGTGGGCCGGCGGACATGGTGGCGGTGGTTTTTGGGATAATTCACTTGAGGGTGCTGATGCCTTGAATGCCTTTGCATCCGATACAGGTTTAGGAATAAGCCCAATAGCAACAATTGTAGTTTCTACATTAGTATTATTATTCCAAGCATCAATTCTATGGCTAGTCGGTTCTGCAATTTTCAAAGGGAAGGAAATTGAATGAGCGACGACATGCCCACTTTTAGTGGCGATTTGACACGGATGTGGAATCTACAAGAAAGACCACCATTGCAGCATCTCACTTGGGATTGGTGGTGGTGGTTAGTGATGTTGGATGACCATGAAGGTAATCCAAGCGGAAAACAATTGATGGTACTTTGGTCTACAAAGGACAATGCTATCGTCGATGTAAATGGAAGCCCTTGGACTCCTAAAGGCAGACCGGGTTTTGATGACGATGGAGCGATTGCACTGGATGGAATGGTCTGTGCATGGTGGTTTGATGGGAAGCAAATGCATGAACCTATAATCAAAAGAATTTGTAAAATGATTGCAATACCCGACACTCATCCACAATGGCCATTGACCGATGATGCAACTACTGGCCAAGGTGGTGGGGCTGTTATTCCATTATTGGGTGAAGATCTGTCTATGGGTTTGAAATCAGATCTTAGTGAATTTTGGATTAACTTGGTAAGCGATAAAGAAATGCGGGGAGAGAATGTACCCACTGATTTCAAACTAAAATTAACTCCATGGAATCAAGCAATGTCTACTGCGAGGAGAGCAAGTGCAACTTATGCCGCCAATATGGGATATGATATTCTCCGGCTACATGGTACCAAAGTATCCGGTACATTAGATGACGAACAGGTATCTGGAACTGCTTATTTCCAAAAAGTATGCGTTCAGGCTCCATCAGTCCCATGGTATTGGGGAGTATTACACTTGGACGATGGTTCGTATATCGATTGGTTCATTCCCCATGCATCATTAACAGTAAGTGCTAGAGATAACAGACCATGGAAGAAAAGAGATATTGGTCACATTGCACTGAGCCAAGGCGGTCTATTCCATGATGCAAAGAACAAACGTAGTGAGAAGTTTTCGAAAGTGACTGTTACAAAGAAGGCTGGTGCTAATCTGGAAGGTGACCATACTCATTACCCAGGTGCACCATTGCCGATATTTGAGATTCACATGCATAATGGTAGAACTGATATCAAATTGCAAGTGGAGGCTATTGAAAGAGCTAATTGGACATTTGACCAGCCAACAAGAGGAGGAATGCAATCACATTTGACCTACAACGAATATCCCCTTAAATTAAACAAATTAATTATTCAAGATGAAAATGGGACAAGAACCGAGTCCGAATACAAGTGGGCAAGAGGAAATGCTGAACATTCTTGGGGCCTACTTCACTGATAAAATAGGCAAATAGGGCAAAAGGTTCATCACTAACGGCGTACCAAACACAATATAGAGGCGTTTCTATGACTGATGAAGAAGTAGCAGAAGAAATTGTTGAAGAACTAAATGAAGAGGTCACAAGTACCGACAAAACAAGTTCTGAAGCAAGTATTGATGCTAAACAAAAAAAACTTGCTACAAAATTTCTAACCATTCCAGGTGAAGAGATTTTACTGACCAAACAACCTAGTATCTTTGCTTTCCTTGGAATGTATGTATTGGGATTAATAGTTCTTGCAGTTCATTTGCTATTTGGCCAAGCGGACTTATTGGATGATGGCGATTCTAGTGCACTGGTAGCAATTGTTATTGCGATCATAAAGATAAGTGGCGGGAAAACTGTACCTTTTGGATTTGTATTGATAATGTTAATCATTACATGGCTGAACAGACTGATGAACATGTCCACTTCTGGAAGATGGGTTACAACTTGGCTACTGGTAGTGACATTTACTCCAATTCTTATTCAGGTTGATGATGTAATATATTTCATCACAGATCTTTTCGGAGAACCAATCGGCGGATTCATACCTGATTTCATAAGTTATAATTATACAATTTTTGGATTGGTATTTACATCAATGTTTTGGGGATTGACTTATTATTTCCAGAAGAGTTTCCACTATGCAATTACTTCTGATGCAGTAATATTTCAACACCGATTTTTATTATCTCATTCAAGAAGAAGAATTCTTTACGATAGAATCTCAGAAATTATTGAAGAAAGAAACCCAATGGGCATGATATTGGGCTATTCCACTTTGACGGTTCTAACGGATACTGGAATTGGTCTAGTAGAAGAAACGATTGGAATGGGGGCAGGTGCCACCTTACCAGGAACATCACAGAATGATTCGGACTCCACTGCTGCTTCTACAGGAAAGTCATGGATTCGCAGTATTGTTGGATTGATAACATACCAAAGAACTGTCACTAGAGTTGTGGCTGATCCAAAGAATTGTTTTTATTCAATTCGTAAATCGGATAAGACTAAATTATTAGTTGATGAAATGCATAAAAAGCACTCTTCATCGAGTTTATTATCTGATTTAAAGGATTCATTAACTCAATAAACAATAATTAATCTACAACTGTTTAGAGCGAGTCATTGAAGAACCTCAAGCCCTTCACATGGATTATTGGAGATGATATTATGAGCGATGAATTACTACAAACTGCCATTGATTTATTTAATCAAGGAGATATTGATGGCGCTATTGAGCACCTAGAATCTAAGTTATCTGACAATCCAGATAGCGCACAAGCACACCATATGTATGCAGAATTTGCAAACATGAAAAATTCTGAGGCTCAAGATGATGTAATTCCTGGCCGCAAGATTATGATGATGTACAAAAAAGCAATGGAACTCGATGAAGAAAACATGGAATACATTGCTGACTTCGCTGCATTTGCACTTGAATGTCGCCGTATTCCAGTAGCGATAAAAGAATTCCAAAGATATGCACGACGTCTTGAACTTGAGGACATTCCAATTGATGAAATACTTTTCACCGCTAGCCGCAATATTGTTGATGCAATAGAAGTGATGGACCCTAGCAAGAAAAACCCTATGGTTCAGCCTTGGCTTCAACAGGCTCTAATTTGGGCTGTTGGCGGTCTAGGATACAGCAAGGACGAAGCTGTAGAAATGATAAATCGCGAAATGTGAGGTGGCAATTTGACAGGCGGGACTGTGAAGCTCGCCTTCAGAATTGGATACTTGGGTAACGGATTCCATGGTAGCCAAATTCAGCCGGATGTAAAAACTGTTCAGGGTGAATTAGTCCGTGTATTTCAAAGTCTAAAATGGATTGATGAAAACATTACAGAACATAATTTGGTTCTTTCAAGCCGTACTGATGCTGGGGTCAATGTCAGAGTAAACGGTGGAGCAGTAACGATAAAAAAGAGCCTATGGGACTCCCTAGGTGCTAAAAAAATGATTCGTGCTATCGATGATCGTCTGTGTGAAGGAATCTCATTTCTTGATGTAATTCAAGTTGCTGAAAATTGGAATCCTAGACTGGCACAATACCGCGTATATCGTTATAGAATTGAGGGTATTGAATTCTGGAAATATCCGGGCGATGTATTTACCGAGTATTGTGACATGTTCACGGGAACTTATGACGCTTCTAACTTCGCACGTATAGAGGAGGGCAAGGAACCAATGCGAACAATACTTTCCTGCACCCCATGGATCGTAAATAATCGAGTTGTGGGCTTTGAGATCGTTGGTCTGGCGTTCTTATGGAATCAAGTTCGCAGAACGGCAAATGCAATCTTCAAAATGTCAATAGGCGATTTGACTATTGAACAAGTAAAACAGGCAATTGAAAAACCTGAATTGACAGTTGATTTTGGTGTAGCACCACCTGAATGGCTGATTTTATGGGGAGTAAGTTGGCAGCAATTACCGTTACCAGATTCTACCACAGAACCCCATTTCACTTCAGTTCCAGAAGGAAGAGTCGCTGAAAGAACAATGCGGAAACGTTGGAGGTTGGCAGCGGAGCATGAAATGAAATCTCTACTATACAATGAATGGGCAGCAATCGGTGAATTGCCGATAACACACCATCGTAATTCTTGAATTCAAATTAAGTCTAATGTTGGGCCAACTTTTTCAAATAAGCGCAATACTTCATCGAGATCTTCTCTTGTCAAACCTGATGACATCTGAGTTCTAATTCTTGCTTTATCGCGTGCAACCATTGGGAATACGATTGAACCCGCCATTACTCCTTCTTTACCCAAAGCAGTGGTCATAGCTTTTGCAACTCTTGATTCACCACACATCACTGGAATAATTGGAGTTGTTGACACTCCTGTGTCAAAACCAAGTGATTGTAATTCCTTGCGGAAATAATTAGTATTCTCCCACAACCTTGCATGATGTTGAGGCTCACTCATCAAAACTTCAATTGCAGCTTTTTGTGCAGCAGCAACTCCAGGTGGTTGTGAGCCTGAAAGAAGCCATGAACGTGAATGATTGAGTGCATGTGTTCTAGTCATCTCCGTACCTGCAACAATACCGCCTTGTACACCCAGTGCTTTAGAGAAAGAACCAATTTCAAAATCAACTTTACCTTGTAATTTGAAGTGATCTACTATTCCAGCACCTGTTTCACCTAGAACTCCTTCACCATGGCAATCATCGACGTAAACCATCGCATCATATTCCTCTGCCAATGCATAAACTTCATCCAAAGGTGCAATATCTCCATCCATTGAAAAGACACCGTCAGTGATAATTAATTTACGAACTGAATCTTGGTGCGATTTCAATACTGCTTCCAATTCCCCCATGTCATTATGAGCATAAACTCCTCTAGCCGCCTTAGTCAAACGCACGCCATCGATAATTGAACCATGATTTAACGAATCAGAAATAATCACATCATTTGCCCCTGAAACCAGAGTAGGAATCAATCCGACATTTGCGGTATAACCTGCTGAATAAATCAGTGCTGATTCAACGCCTTTGAACTCCGCAACCTTTTTTTCTGCTTCCAAATGGATATCCATTGTTCCGGCAATAGCCCGAACAGAACCGCTGCCTACGCCATATTTCATAGTAGCATCAAGCATTGCTTGGACCACTTTAGGGTGCGTTGTTAAATTCAAGTAATTGTTTGCCGAGAGCATAATAGTCGGTTTACCATCTATCTGGCATCTCGGCTTATTTGCACCTTCCAAAGTCGGCGGCTCCCACAATAATGAATTCTCATTTAACTCATCAAAACGGTCTTTCATCCACGACATATCACCTGGCATATGGTTCCCCTCATCCATAGGAACTTGACGACCCTTCATGTTCTTTCTTGTTGACCACTTTGCCCCTCAAACTCAAAAAGGTGATTGACTTGGCCGTACTAATGCTGCTCACTGGTACTGTTAGTAGTGGCCTAGGCCGAGCACATGTTTTCATGTCACAGCAGCATTACCAAGAGCAATTCAGAGGATTCCTTGGCCATACTGCTTGGCCTGGAACTTTGAATGTCGCTGTTAAGGGTGATGTGTTAGCAAAATACATCGCATTGAGAAATAAAGCGGGTATTGACACCTTGGATGCCGATGAAGAGGCTATGAAGTCGGCAATGAAAATAAATGTCAGTGAAATCGCTTCGACAAGAATTCGCGGATTCTTACGAGATGGGGTTTCATTTGGAGGAGCAACTGCATTCAATGCCAAAATATCTCATTCTGATAAAAGCGTCAACTGTGCGATTCTAATTCCGGATTTAACCCGTCACATTGATGTGATTGAAGTGATCTCTGGGACATTTTTACGAGAGTTCTTCAATATTGAAGATGGTGCAGAAGTTACTATTGAACTGATTTGAGAGTCACTCTTCTTCAAGTCCATCAAATGAGTCAACAACTTCGAGCATTTCTTTATCTTGCCCGACCATTGATTCAGCATGCTTAGGTTCATCTTCTATTTTGACCATTCCAGAGAATGGATCTTTTCCATCTTCTATCATGCACAATAATCTCCATCTTGGGGCCCAAGACAGATGTACATACAATGGCCCAGGCAATAGTAATAGGAACCACGAAATAAATGATGGGATTTGCATCATATCAGTTCGATCAATTGTCAATAACGCAAATCCAATAAATGGCATTGGGTATAGTATTCCACGCGGTGGTGAAACCGGAAATCGCTTGAATAATCCTACTAATACAATTGAAGCCAGCCCTAATAACAAACAAGATGCGATCAATAACGCAGAATGAAATAACCATCCGCTGATCCATCCAGAACCTGATTGTGCGAATTTGTATGGGAGAATAATTGCGATAGATACCAACATCCCATAAAATCCACCAATATTAGCTGGATGGGATAGCCACAAAGGCAATTTTGTGAAGCGGCGGGAGAGTGAAGTTCCGAGAAGAGTATCTCTCTCACTAGAATCAAGTGATTCAAGGCGTTTTTCCCATGCTGAAGAGGTACTCATCAATTCAATGGCTTAAGGTTAGGTTTTTGAATATAGAGGTGAGTCAAGGACGCATTATGCGGTTTATTCTCTGTTAAGGAATTTAGCCATCGGACCTTCAACTTCAATCTCTTGCTCTTCTTCAAGCCAAGATCTTTGAAGTAATTCACTTTCCTGTTTCTCTCTTTGTCTCCTTTCACCATCATCTGTAATACTTGATTCTTCAGCATCATCATCATTACACAGAGTTGACAATATAATTGCTTGATTTAATAGCGCTAATGAACGTCTAAGTTGTGTTGTAACTTTTTTCTGATTAGTGAAATGGCCAATCCTTGTATAATCTTCATCATCATAGACCAAGTCCAATCCCCCAAGCAGAGTGTTAGCAGCCAAACGAACTCTCGCATCTTTCAATAACACCCACTTCTTATCCGATAATAACCAAACAAATACTTGAGCCTCACCCATTGGTTCATCGCTCATCAAAGGGTGATTGAAATTTACTGAAAATGGGATATTTTTATCTCTTTCAATTATCAGGATGATAGGAATTACAATAGCAAAAAATAGCAACACAGGCAACACTATATTGGCGAATTCAAGCGGTCTTGAAAGTACAAATAATAAACATAATATCAAAGTCACAATTATTGCTAATTTTGGCATTTTTGAATTGTCCGAATACAATTCTTTGGCCACCATCGTTTCAAAGTAAACTTTAGTTGTTGATGGCGGAGCGTCAAATGAATCAGAAGCCATCAAACTAACCATCATCTGATTCCATTTGAAGGTTATGAGTCAAAATTGATCTATACGAAATTATTGATGGCGATTACCATCGATGGCAAAGAACTTCACTGTAGCATCTATTTTATCCGCACCCTTCAATAACGGTAAGGGCGAGTTCACCCCTACGGGGTGTGTTAAAATGGTCGAATTAGCGCAGGGAGAAGTTGTTGAATCTCGCCGTGGCGGTGCTGACATATTGGCTCGTTTGACCAATGACATGGCTAGACTTGGTCGTTCAGGACACATACGAATTGAACGCCGACCTAAGGGAATAATGCCTAGAGTCAGCCAAATAGTTCTAAGAGAAGGAAGACCAATCTTAGCCCTGCATGAAGCAGATAACCTACTTACTGGCCTAGAAGCATTACTTGAAATTGAAAGTGATTGTTCGGCACTCGATGCTACAATTTCACTTCATGTACAAGAAATAGAAGATGTTGATGTTATCGCCAAATTATTTCCGGCAGCATATCTTGATCTTGAGGCCGAGAATATTTCCAATCATCGAGAAGGAGAAGGCGAGTGGTGGACAAAATCACGTACTTTGAAATCAACATGGAAGCGTGAAGAAAGACTACCTGAATTAGAACCTTCAGTTGAGACGCCCGAATTCATCCGTCAAAAAAGCAAGGTAATGCTTGAACGTCATGGCGGTATAATAGAAATGCTAAGCCCTGGTCAATCACTCATTTATGATAGTGAAGACCCAACAAAACTATTCCAATTAGCGAGTGATTTAGCAACACATGGTAGGCCAATTCTTGTAATCTCTCGTTACGAAGTAGAAGAATTGAATCTCAAATATGATTTGCCGATTGAATCATGTTCATGGCTAAGCAATGCAGAAACTGAGAATTCACTCGACCCCTCCTTAGAGAGCATTAAAATGAAAATTGACGCTTTCTTGTGGGCTAATTCTAGAGCAGTAGTTGCTTTTGAAGGTTTAGAATATTTAGCCGGGATACATGGTGATGACCGAATGATTGGAATGATTAGAGACATTTGTGATGGAGTTAAATTAGAAGATCACCTATTCCTTTCCACAGCCGATTTAACTGCATTTAATCTATCAAAGAGGCAATTATTAACCCGAGAATTGGATGAAATAAAACCAGAAACATTAGACCACTGGTTGTTAGAGGATGATTTATTGCTTGATCATCCGATTTGTTCAATTCCTGACGAAGACGAAATATTATGGATCGAATCACAATTAGAAAAAGCATTAGGCGATAAGTTACAATCACCGATAAGTGCTGCAGATGCTATGCATGGAATGTCTGGTGGTGAAGAGTCATTGGACCCTCGGGAGATTAGCGATGCCACAGGAAACCTATCTGCGATGATGCAAGAGTGGGCTGAAGATTCAGAAATTGAATCGTCATTGCAAATTGAAACTTCTCAATCGATAACCTCTCCGAGTACACAAGGACCAAGCGATGATTGGACTCCTACATTCCACGGTAGCGGAACTACTGACGTGGGAGAATCAATCTCTACAGATGTCCAACAAATCCCTACGCAACATAATGTTGAGGAAGATAATGTAGATGCTGCCTCAGTTCCAGTAATTGAAAAGCTTCCACTTCCAAAGTCAACTTCACCAAAATCAACTGGTCCTAGAAAGGCCACTATTGTAAAGAGGGCAAAGAAGAGTGCCAATCTCCCACCTATAACCAATCGAAAGCATACAATGCAAGCAAATGCTGCAATCCAAGTTGCTAAAAAGTCTCCAGACCTTCCAGAACTAACGATTATTGCACAACCTGAAAAACACCTCTCAAGATCAATAAAGGAACGAGATATAATTCAAAGAAAAGCGCTTGATGACACATTTCAACCAATCACTCACAAGCAAGATTTAGAACTTCAACAAGCATCTGTTCAATCTGCTGCCAAGCGTATTGCGACCCTACCACCAACTAGTGGAGGATCTAATGTACTGGATGTAATAACTGACATCAAACCCATTGGTACTGAAACAAAACTGACTCCGTCTATGGCTTTAGATTCAATTAATCCGATAAGACAAAACGAGGATGATATGAGAGAATCTGCAAGGCGCTCTCAATCAGCAAAAGCGATTGATGTCGTCGTTGAAGAATGGAAGGAAGCAGGTTCAAAAACAGTTCTTAGCAGTACCACTCTATATGATAAAGAAGGGAATGCCATTGAACGTTACGGAGGCCAGTGAGTATGATTGGCAAGAAAGAACGGCTTGACCTTGCAATACAAAAGGCCAAAAACCAATTAATTCAAAATGGTGTTGCCAACTTGCAATTCCCACAGGAAACATCTGTCAAAGAAGAAAAACCAAGTTTACCGTTATCAAGAATGAATCGGTTGCTTGGAAAATCTACAGTTGCCGACACACGACATAGTAGTATTCTACAGCGCACTGGTGTAGCACAAAGGCCAACTTTTGATTTGATCGCTGATTCAAATCTAGGCACTGACAGTAGAGGTCACACCCCGGCGATCAATCTACAAAATGACGGTGATGACTTTGCTAGCATTGCTGCAAGGCGAATTAAATCATTAAGAGAAGTTAGCCTATTGAAATCCGAAGAACTGGCACTAGATATTGACACAGAAAGTCAATACGTTGGGATAGAAAGTGATGCACGACCAATTTGGCTAAGTGTCCTAGATGGGCAGAGAGGAAGAGTTACTAATGCACTGCCTGATGAATTAGCATCGGTTAAAGAAGATTCAATTTATCACCATAGCCGCTCATTACAAGTCAAAGCCGCATGGCCTAAACCACTACGAATCGATACTCAACGCACATTCAAACAATGGTTTGTATGCGCTGAAAACTCTCACGCCAGTAGAGCATGTGAATCAATAGTAGATTCCCCAGGAACTAGCCTCAATCCCCTACTCATAACCGGTGAAAGTGGAACTGGTCGTTCACATCTAATTCACGCAACTGCGCAAGGTGTAGCTCGAAGAATGGAAGGATTGGTATTCTTGGTCAGTGCTGTTGATTTAATGGGAATGGAAACACTTCCCAAAGATTGGCAAGAAGCACTAGTTGGGGCAAGTCTGTTGGCAATTGATGATGCTCATATGATTGCAGATGATACTGCTTTGGCCAACCAAATTGGAATAATGATCGACCACGCAATAAACTTGGGAGTACATGTAATCCTCACAAGCATAGAGTCTCCTGATGAATGGCCTTCTTCCCGTCTGTGGGATATTTGCCGTAATTCTGCTCAAACCCATATACAAATTCCATCTGCCACAAGCCTAGTAATGTTTACAAGAAGATTGGCTGGTTCAAGAAACCTAATGCTGGATGATGGACAGATGACTAGTATTGTCACCTTCAGCCAACTCGGTTGGAGAAGTACTATTGCTAATTTTGACAAAATTGCTCTTGCGATTGAATCTGGAGACGATATAATCGATGGAGAGGATGTCATTCGCACATTGCGGGATGAAGTAAGGGCGCAATCTGTGGATCAAGATGAAATCGTTCGCCATGATGTAGATGACATTGCGACACGATTGATTTCTAATGCAGTTGACACAGTCTATTCTGCCCATGATATTGGGGGGATCGACTTAATTCGTAATATCCCTGAAATGGTAGAAGATGATTATCAGCCACCGCAATGGGATGCAAATGAAATGTCGTTGGATGGTGAAGAAATGCTTGAAAAGTTTGTCCATACAACACTTGAACAATTAACCCCTGAAGCACCTTCTGTTTTGAGCGTTCATGAAAATGAGCAGCATTTGATTACACGACCTAATCGTATTGAAGAGCAAGATTATGGTCGGGCTGCAGATATCTTAACCGAATTAGATGACAAGATTGATTCTAAGATAAAGGATGCTGAATTAGATGTATTTAATAATTCAATACTTCTTAGTGACCTGGAAGATAAAATGCTAGAGTTGGCACAGAAAGCGGGTAGTGCAGATATTGAAGAATTAATTGCTATTGCAGATGAATTACGCCATCTTGAGGAGAAATTAGTCTCAATAGATCCAACGAGAGAAGAACTTCCACCGTTTGAAGAAGACGCTAAGCCTCGACGAATCGCTAAGAGAAGAAAGGGAAAATCAAAGAGAAAAGTTACTCGCAGAACCCCAAAAACTGTTGCTGCAAACAATACTGACAGTTACGAGGAATCACTGGATAGTTTTGAACCTGAAGGAGAATGGAATATTCAGGCAGAAAATATCGATATGACGGATTTGTTAGACGAGAGTACACTAGATTCTGAGGAAGTCAAACAACCTGTCAAGGAAAAAATAGTTCGGGTTATCAAAACTCCACAAAAGACCAATGATAATCACGACGGTGAACCTCCGGAATTAGCACTGCATATTGCCAGCCAGAATTCAGGTGAAGAAGAATGAAGCCATGGTGGATGGACGGAGTTCCGTTCAAATGTCAAGCGAATTGCGGCAGATGCTGTGATGAACCAGGTGGAATTGTCTATTTATCTGAAAAAGATGCACTGAGAATCTCTGAACATCATGGAATGGATGTGGAAAGTTGGTTGGAAAGAGATTGTGAACAAACAATTGATGGTCGCTACATTCTACAGAGTAGAGTTGAAGATGAGATCTGTATTAATTTAGACGAAAACAAGCAGTGCACTATCTACAAAGTAAGACCACAACAATGTGCAGCATTCCCTTGGTGGGGTGAAAACCTTGCTACTGAAAGGTCATGGAATCGCGTAGTTGAGGAATGTCCTGGACTTACTGCTGAGGATGTAATCTTGATTGACGGTAATAGTATTAGAATACAAATATTTTCTGATAGAGACTCTAGTAAAGGTTTTCGCGAGTGGCCTGTAAAGAATAAAAAATAAAATAATAATGTTAGTTAAACACATTAAGTGTTTTATCAACACCGTCTTTTCGAAGTTATTCAAATTAGGACCGACCTTATATGAGGGTGACATTCCCATTGCACTTGAGGGAGATTAGTGAGCGACGAAGAGGTTCTTTTGGAAGTTACTAGTGGTCATCTAAACACAGGATTACGTGGAGTTCCAGTAGGGACCTGCCGTACATCATTTGTCACCCCTACTGAAGGTGTTCATTATTGTGGATATCCAATTAATGAATTAACTAATTTTACTCCAGAAGACATTGTCTATCTATTATTCAATAAAGAATTGCCAAATCCACAACAATCTGCAGATATGCGTGCAGACTTAGCAAAGAGAGCACAAATACCTGGTGATTTAGTAGCGGTTTTTAGAACACTACCAAAACACGGACACCCGATGGACTGGCTCAGTGTTGCAATTCACACAATCGGAATGTGGGAAACCACTGGTGATTGGAAAGAAGATGCGATGAATCTAATTGCTCGCATGCCTCGCATAATGGGACTAATGTATAGGGTCAGAGAAGGCCGAGATGGAAATATTCCTGCTGATGATACATCAATGAATATGGTTCAAAGATTTGTTTCAACATTAGACCTAGATGGAATTGATAATGATGTCATGGAACGAGTAATTGCAACATACCTAGTCTTGCATATGGACCACGGTGGCGGAAACCTCTCAACATTTACAGGCAAGGCAATTGCATCCAGTAAAGCAACTGTGTATTCGGCTATGGCTGGAGCAATGAATGCTCTAAGTGGACCATTACATGGGCGGGCAAATCAATCATGTCTCGAGTTTGTACTCAAGATTGGCACAAGTGATCCAATAGAAGTTGAGAGTTTCGTACGTGGAGAATTGGCTGAAAAGCGACCAATATTTGGTTTCGGTCATGCCGTCCTTCGTAGCGAAGACCCAAGGGCTACTGCTCAATTTGCTCTTGGAGAAGAAATCTGCCCAGATGATGAGAATTTCAAAATTATTCGCACTCTACGAGAAGTTGCACCTAGAGTTCTTGCTGAAAACCCGAAGATTAGTAATCCAAATGCAAATGTTGACATTGCAAGTGGAGCTTTACTCCACTATATTGGTCTTGAGGACCCAACCTACTACACCACCTTCTTTGGATGGGCTCGTGTAATGGGTATTGGAGCACAAATTGTAGATGAGCGCACTGTATTCCGCAATGGAAAAGGCACTCCACTTTACCGTCCAAAATATTATGCCGAACAACAAACATTGCGTCACGTTGAGTGATTATTGTCCGATAACAGGACGGGATGTTTTTCCAGAACCTCTGTGGCCGATTAGCCGTGGTGCTTGCCATGGCGGCGAAGAACCACTCGCATCCTGTAACAATTCATCAACAGTTTTTTCCCAGTTCCAAGTTTCTTTCCACATTGAAACTAAATCTTTTCTTCTTGCATCATCACAATCTGCCCAAGTAGGAACTTCAAGTCTGAGTTGTTCCAAGATTTCTAAATGATTTTCTTCTGTTGCAGAATCTAATAAGAATTGTTGCTGCTGATCTAATGGTTGGGTGCCTGGATTTACCCACCGTGCGTGTCCTGTAGGCAACCATGTTAATTCGGGATTGGCTTTATCGCTCAAACCGGTAAGTCCAGCATTTAGTATCAATTTCTCATTGACTGGTTTGGTTGGCCAAACATATGTAGGCATACCTTTACGCAACTTGTTCAGAGCATCTAATTTCTTGCCTTTTAGGCCAATCGTTTTGCCAAATGGTAACTTATTGTGCGGGGCAACAAAATATTCTATCGCACATGGCAGCATTGCGCTTCCCATCGCATTATGTTGTTTTATCAATGATGAAAATGGTGTTGAAAGATATATTGGAAGGCTTTGAATC
>Ga0308018_10000757_pt1 | contig 15633 bp, 12 predicted proteins | sample Neamet282_FD_203130 | JGI IMG/M metagenome (GOLD analysis project Ga0308018, IMG submission 203130) | Marine microbial communities from water near the shore, Antarctic Ocean - #282 | ecosystem: Environmental > Aquatic > Marine > Unclassified | place: Southern Ocean | collected 2014-10-01
AAGCAGCCAACCATCCCAGTACAGGCACTAATCCCAAACGTAAAAAGCTAAGGATATTAGCTATTGAAAATAATTTCGTACTCATACGATCCATCTAATCTAGACTTCAAACCCTTTGTGGGACAATTCCCTTTGATGCTTAGATTAGCGTCTTTTCACTCTGCAATGCAACTTCATATAGCGGAATATTTTTGACATCAATGCACAGATCCCAAATCTATAAAGGTTCTTTATGGATATATTGCACTCTTACTTCAATAACTTACTTTGCCGTTGACGAACCGCCTCAAACAAACAGATTCCGGTCGCTACTGATACATTTAAACTTTCTACAGTTCCAGACATGGGTAATTTTGCCAAAAAATCACACTGCTTGCGTGTTAGTTGCCGCATTCCATCTCCCTCTGAACCCATAACGATGACAGTCGGCCCAGTCAAGTCTAGATCGTAGATGGTTTGATCAGCCTCTCCATCAGTGCCTACTACCCAGGCGCCCTGCTGTTGTAATTTATCCAGAGTTCTCGTCAAGTTGGTGACAGTTATTAAGGGTATAGTTTCGGCCGCACCACAGGCTACTTTTTGCACTACGGGCGTTAACCCTACGGAATTATCTTTAGGAACGATAACTGCGTGAACTCCAGCCCCATCAGCAGAGCGGAGGCAAGCCCCTAAGTTGTGGGGATCAGTAACTCCATCCAGCATCAGGAACAAACTGCTTGCTCCATGCTTTTCGGCCAACTGCATAAGAAAGGTCTCGTCATAGGTTTCACCTGGACGACAGAGCGCCATGACGCCCTGATGCCGACCCTCGGCTTTTGCGTCTAAGCGCTTAACTGAGGTCAACTGCAGCGCGATGCCATGTTGCTCTGCTAGATTATGGATCTTTTGAAGACGATCATCTTTACGGCCCTGCTGAACATGCAATTCGGTAACACGCTGAGGTGATGACTTAAGCATTGTCTGCACCGCATGAATACCATAAATCCAATCCAAAATAACCTCCACTTTATTTAATCTGCTAATCGCTGATTGCGCATTGTACTGGCTTTGGGCACACTTCTGTTATGTTAATTCAACTCCAATAGCAGCCTGCTTTAAGTAAGGATTTTTTTGTACCATGAGCCTAAACATTAGCACAACACCCCCAGCAACTTTGTTAAGGCGACTCGCGGGCTTGGTCTATGACGCCTTTTTGCTGTTCGCCATATCCCTCGGATACGGAGCAGTATTATTGATTTTGCGAATTATAATCATTGGCATAGATGGAGCACCCGCGGTCAACCCCCCTCTTTTGCTGCAATGGCTGGGCTTTATTGGTCTGTATATAGCACTTAGCGGGTATTACGTGATCTGCTGGCGCAAGCAAGGTCAGACCCTTGGCATGAAAGCATGGCGTCTTAGATTACAACAACCCGATGGAACCCTAGCAACGCCCACGCAATGTTGGAAGCGCTGCTTAGCTGCCCCATTGTCCCTCTCATGCCTGGGTATCGGCTATTTATGGTGCCTATTGCCACCTGCCAACCAATGTCTCCATGATCGATATACTGGGACCGAAGTAATAGTATTGCCCAAAACTAACTAACAGATGACAGCAATAGGTAAAAGTGTATGGCTATGAACAACCTTATACTCGCACTGGATCAAGGAACTACATCGTCCAGAAGCATGCTCTTTAATGAGAATTTTAGTCTATGCGGGCAATCGCAAAAGGAATTCTCCCAGCATTTTCCTGATTCTGGGTGGGTTGAACATGATCCCATGGATATTTGGCGCACCACCCTAGAGACCAGCCAAGAAGTTATTGCTAAGGCCGGTGTCACGTCATCAGACATAGCGGCTATTGGTATTACCAATCAACGAGAAACAACCCTAATATGGGATAGAAAAACTGGCCTGCCTATTTTTAACGCTATTGTCTGGCAAGATCGACGAACAGCAGCCCTATGCAGTAAATTAAAGAGCCAAAATCATGAGCCTTTGGTTATCGAGAGAACAGGCCTACTGCTGGACCCCTATTTCTCAGCGACTAAAATTGCCTGGATTCTCGACAAAGTTCACGGTGCTAGGAAACGAGCAGAGCGCGGTGAATTAGCTTTTGGTACCGTAGATACATGGTTACTGTGGAACCTAACCGAAGGTCAGTCACATGCCACAGATGCAACCAACGCCTCTCGAACCATGCTTTATAACATTCACACCGGGCAATGGGATGATGATCTATTAAAGCTTTTCAACGTTCCACGGCAGTTACTTCCAGAAGTTAAAAATAGCGCGGACGACTTTGGCAGTACAAAACTATTTGGCAAGCCAATCAAGATCTACGGCATTGCGGGGGATCAACAGGCCGCCACTATAGGGCAAGCCTGCTTCGAGCCAGGCATGATGAAATCTACTTACGGCACAGGCTGTTTTGCGCTTCTAAACACGGGGGCGGCAGCGGTAACATCAAACAATCGATTGCTAACCACAATCGCCTATCAGCTAGAGGGTAAAACCACCTACGCCCTGGAAGGCTCAATATTTATTGCTGGCGCCGCAGTGCAATGGCTACGAGACGGTCTGGGCATTATCGAATCTGCGAAACAATCGGGTGAACTGGCCGCACAGGCAGATGATAATCAGCAGGTCTACATGATTCCCGCCTTTACAGGCCTAGGTGCCCCCTGGTGGGATGCCGACGCAAGGGGCGCACTCATCGGACTAACCAGAGGAACAGGACCTGCTGAGATCTCTCGCGCTGCATTAGAATCCGTCTGCTATCAAACCCTAGATCTATTAAATGCGATGCAAGCCGATTGGGGCGACTTCGCAAAAACGGTGCTTAGAGTGGATGGCGGCATGGTGGCCAGCGATTGGACCATGCAATGCCTCTCAGATATTTTGCAAACCCAAGTAGATCGCCCAGTTATCTCGGAAACCACGGCCTTGGGTGCTGCTTGGTTAGCTGGATCCAGAGCTGGTGTGTGGCCTGATCAAAAGGGCTTTTCACAGAGTTGGCAGCTAGATAAAACCTTTGACCCGCAGATGAATAAAGCAGAGAGAGATTGCAAAGTAGCTGGCTGGGACATAGCTGTTCAGCGAGTATTAACCCAATAGAAGGGTCAGATACAGATACAGATACAAATGCAAAGCCAGACTGACGAAGGCGCATTTCAATCTAGCCGCTTCGCCTGAGTAAATATAAACCAAAAACTATACAGAATAATATTGGTCCTAAAACCGCAAGTAGCACGGGAAACCCAAAAACTATGCTTAGAGGGCCCAGCATATCTTGAATAATTTTAAAGGTGATGCCAATCAAAACGCCGACAAAGACCTTAAACCCCATAGTAGAGTCTCGCAACGGCCCAAAAACAAACGAGATGCCGACTAAAACCAATCCAAAAATGACCAATGGCTGAAGTACTTTTTGCCAGTAAGCCAATTCGTAGATAGCGGTATCAGCCTCTTGCTGCTCTAAAAACTCTATCTGATTCCTGATGGTTGAAATAGGTAATGCGGAAGGAGCTAGGACATTTACCGTCAATACCTCTGGGGATAATTCGGAGTCCCACTGTCTTGTTAGTTGTTTTTCTGTTGTTGTCCGGTCGCTCTCAAACCGTGTAATTGAAACGTTTTCTTCTACCCAAAACCCTGCCGAGGCGTTATAGGTAGCACGACTCGCAAAGCTAGCCTCTTCTAATATCTTTTGATCAGAAAACTGATAGCGGGTAACGCCGTAAAGTACCCCACCAGGAAAGACTGCATTAAAATGCATAAAATCTCTCCCCTCATGAATCCAAAGCCCGGCAGTAGAGTCTTGAGCGGTCTCACCTTTACGCAAATATTGCCGAGTACCATCGGCTCGCTGATCTAAATAGGGAGAAAAATATTCGCCAATAAGGGCGCCAACAAAGATAAACACCATCACCGGCTTCATCACAAAATAGACAATCCGCAGAAGAGATACTCCAGATGCTCGCATGACCGTGACCTCGCTATTTCCCGCCAGCAAGCCCAATCCATAAAGACAACCAATCAATGATGAAAACGGAATATATTCATAAATTGTTGACGGTAATTTAGTGGCTACATAAACAAGGACATCGGTAAACCCATAGTTGCGTTCAATAGCGCGAGTTTCATCGATAATTTCGGCGACCACATCTAATCCTACAACCACGATCAACGCCATAAAGACAGCATTAAACACGGTCACCCCGATGTGCCGAGAAAGACGCATCATGAGGACTGCCCCACCGCGTCATCTTTCACTTTACGTCTAGCAAGCGTCTTAGCTTTAAGCAGCCATAATCCTAACAGCAAAAAGACTGCGTGTACTGGCAGCAAGGTAATATTAGCTGACAATTCCCCAGATTCAATGTTGCCTCGCAGGGTATTCAGCGCCAGCAGGTAAGTAAAATAAAGTGCGATGGCTGGTAATAATTTGGTAAATCGGCCTTGCCTCGGGTCGGTTCTACTCAGGGGCACGGCTAAAATAACTACGATCAAAACCATCAATGGAATCGAAAGCCGCCATTGTAACGTCGCCTGTAATTTGGGGTCGTCAGACTTCAAGAGATCTGATGTCGCAATAGCATCTGTTTCGGGATCTTCTTCTATTTTTTTCGGGGTTTTCAGCTTTGAACCGTACTCTTCGAAATGAGTAATTTGATACTCATGACTTCCGGGGTTGCCTTCTATACGATAGCCTTTTTCCAACACTAGATAACGCTCTACCCCATCTTCAGACTGTTGTTGACGACCTCGTTCAGCTACAACAACCGCCAATCGACGATTAAACGTATCCACTGAGCCCGCACTTACCGCGAGGAATACATCTTCTAACTCTCGGTCACTACTAATGCTGCCTGCATAGGTCACCCCCTTGCCCCCTTTAAGAGAGTAGAACTTTTTCGGGTTTACCTTATCAAGTTCAGTCATCTGCTGCTGTGCAAGAAAGATAGTTTCAGTCTTGGTAGCCCCAGCTGGAGAAACAAACAGGCTCAACCAACCGACTAAAATAGCTAACCCCATGGCCACAATAAAGGTATAACCAAGTAACTGCAGCTCAGAAATTCCACAAGCTTTAAGGACACTCATCTCGTTTTCAATATGTAGTCGGCCAAAAGTTAATAAAATAGACAAGAAAAAGGCTAGAGGCAACGCAAGCTCTAAGAAACCTGGAATTTTGTATCCAATCACTGCGAAAATAACTGAAGGCTCTAAATTTCCCGCCAGCGCATTAGCCAGATACTTTACAAAACGCCCGCTAATTAGCACCATAAGCAGGACTGTGCATATAGCAAACGTTGAAGACAGTATTTCACGAGTTAAGTAACGAAAAATAATCACAATGTTAGACTTATAGCTCTTGGGTGTAGTTAAACAAACTGTTATCGTAAGCGGCAAATTAAACTAACCAAAAAAGACAACTATCTGGAGCGAACATGGAGTTTAATGCATCTGCGGCAAACCTGTTAAACATTAAAGTAGATTCTCTCATTCTACTGACAGGCTCACAACTACAAAACACAGCCAAATTACTCGACGATTCCCTAAATGGGGCCATACAGGCACTAATAAAGTCGGGGGATTTTAGCGGGAAATTAGCCACTAGCTGTATCCTCCACACCCAGGGAAAAGCCTCAAAGAGAATCATTCTAATAGGTACCGATGGGGCTGCAACAACACAAAAAATGATCAAAGTAATGGAGTCTGCTGCCTCATTATTACGCAAGACCCCTAGCCAAAAGGCACTGTGGATAGGCGACAGCTTTAATGATGACCATGAATGGCAAGCCAGCATAATGGCTAGAAGTGTCCAAACCAGCAGCTACAAATACAATGGCAGCAGCAAACCCTCCAAGCCAAACAAGTTAAAGTCTGTAACCTATTGGTGCGCTAAAAAATCTCAGACCGTCTCTGCAGCCAAAGGCCTGGTCTATGGCAACGCCGTTGGTAATGGTATGAATACAGCGAGAGGGTTAGCTGACCTTCCTGCGAACTTCTGTACGCCAAATTATCTTGCCAGCCAAGCAAAAAAGTTAAGCAAAGGCCAAGCTAAGGTTACCACCAATATTCTGAAAGAGGCTGACATGAAAGCCCTAGGAATGGGCTCTTTACTCTCAGTAAGTGCGGGATCTGTTGAGCCAGGCAATCTCATAGTGATGAGTTATCAAGGGGCTCCAAAGACGGCTAAACCTGTTGTTCTGGTCGGTAAGGCTGTGACTTTTGACACCGGCGGGATAAGCCTGAAGGGCGGTCGCGGCATGGACGAAATGAAGTTTGATATGTGTGGTGGCGCATCAGTATTTGGTGTGATTAGTGCGCTCATAGATACTCAGCTTCCGATTAATGTAGTCGGCATTGTTCCTGCGGTAGAAAATATGCCTGCTGGTAACGCGACCAAGCCTGGTGATGTGGTTACTAGCATGTCTGGCCAGACTATCGAGGTGCTTAATACCGACGCCGAGGGCCGACTTATCCTCTGTGATGCATTGACCTACGCTGCTCGTTTTAAGCCCGACACAGTCATTGATATAGCGACACTAACAGGCGCAGTCATCGGGGCGCTGGGGAAAGTCACAGCAGGTTTGCTGTCAAATGATGATGAATTGGCTGGTCAATTGCTCAGCGGCGGCACGCTTAGTGGAGACCGTGCATGGCGGCTTCCACTATGGGAAGAATACGACAAACAGTTAAAAAGCAACTTTGCTGATATGGCCAATATCGGTGGTGAAGCAGGCACCATAACTGCTGCTTGCTTCCTTGCCCGCTTCACTAGAGACTATAAATGGGCGCATTTAGACATAGCTGGAACTGCATGGCACTCAGGGCCTGCAAAAGGAGCTACAGGGCGTCCTGTGCCTATGTTAATGGAATACCTCAGAACTAAGGCTTCGAGTTAATGCCGTTATTTTACCTAGATTCTGATGGCGTGAGTGCGTGACAAAAGTAACTTTCTATAAGCTAGCCGGAGACCAAAGTCTCGCTTTAGCCCTAGTATGTCAACTAGTGCAAAAGTCACTCAAAGCCAATCAGCAAGTACTCTGCTTGGTTCCTGACAATCTAGTCGCACAGCAACTGGATGAAACGCTTTGGGCGTTTAATAGCGTGTCCTTTGTGCCGCATGCTCAGGGCGTTGATCAGGCGCCCGTCGCTATTAGTTTTGACCAAAAACCCGGAGAACATCACCAGGTTTTAATCAATTTGCAACCTCAAATTCCCACTTGGTTTAGCCGTTTTGACCGAGTTATCGAAATCATCTATCAGCAACCTGATTATGAACAAGCTAAACGCGATAATTTCAAATTTTACAAAGAACGCGGCTACCAGCTCGACTTCCATGATCTTTCTGAGCGATTTAAAGCTTAAGTATCCCGTAGGCAAGGAAGGTCGAGTCCGAACCATAACGTTGGGTAAATATACAATTAGCCGTCAGCTAATTTTAATACGTCTCTTTTAACCTTCAAAGCTAGCGACAAAATCCGGCAAGCCCTATAATCAACGCTAACTTGAATAACCTTTACTTCGCATACCATTGGGACAGAAAATTCAATAATGGACAAAATATTTAATCCTCAAGACGTCGAAACCAAATGGTATGAAACCTGGGAAAGTCGAGGTTATTTCGCACCCTCCGGTAATGGTGAGCCATACAGCATTGTAATTCCTCCGCCAAATGTGACTGGCAGTCTTCACATAGGCCACGCATTGCAGCACAGCATTATGGATGCTTTGACACGATACAATCGCATGAAAGGTAAAAATGCACTCTGGCAAGTGGGTACAGACCATGCGGGTATCGCGACCCAGATGGTGGTAGAGAGAAAGTTAGCCAATGAGAACCTTCCCGGGCGTGAAGAGCTGGGGCGAGAAAAATTCATCGACAAAATTTGGGAATGGAAGCAGGAGTCCGGTGACACCATCACCAAACAGATGCGTCGACTAGGAAATTCAGTAGACTGGGAAACCGAACGCTTCACTATGGACGATGGATTTTATAAGGCCGTCCAAGAAGCCTTTATACGCTTGCATGATGACGGTCTAATTTATCGCGGTAAGCGTTTAGTTAATTGGGACCCCAAGCTACATACTGCCATCTCCGATCTTGAAGTCGAGAATCGTGAAGTTAAAGGTAAAATGTGGAACCTGCGCTACCCCTTAGCCGATGGAGTGAAAACCCTCGATGGCAAGGACTACATCGTGGTGGCCACAACACGACCAGAAACTTTACTTGGCGACACAGGTATTGCGGTAAATCCTGAAGATCCGAGATACAGAAACCTCATTGGTAAACATGTGACTCTTCCTCTGGTAGGACGACGCTTGCCAATTCTCGCCGACGACCACGCTGACAGGGATAAAGGGACTGGTTGTGTGAAGATCACTCCAGCCCATGACTTTAATGACTATGAGGTTGCCCAGCGCCATAAACTGCCCATGGTCAATATCCTGACCATGAATGCGGATATCCGCCAATCGGCTGAATGTGTCAACAGCGATGGAAGCGACAATGACAAAATGGATGCCACATTACCCGAGAAGTATCGCGGGATGGAGCGCTTTGCTGCGCGCCGCGAAGTGGTAGCCGACATGGATGCTCTAGGGTTTCTTGAAAATATTGAAGAAAATGATATGACTATCCCCTATGGAGACCGCGGTGGAGTTGTGATCGAACCAATGCTAACCAATCAGTGGTATGTAGATGCCAAGAAACTGGCCGGCCCAGCTATTGAAGCGGTTGAAGACGGCCGTATAAAATTTGTCCCACAGCAGTACGAAAACATGTACTTCTCGTGGATGCGTAATATCCAGGACTGGTGTATCTCGCGCCAACTATGGTGGGGCCATCGCATCCCTGCTTGGTATGACGAAGCGGGTAAAGCCTATGTTGGTCTCAGCGAGGAAGATGTGCGGGAAAAACATAATCTTGGCGATATCGTCCTGACCCAAGATGAAGATGTCTTAGATACCTGGTTTAGCTCAGCACTATGGACCTTCGGCACACAAGGCTGGCCGGATCAAACCGATCGCCTGAAGACGTTTCACCCCACCGATGTGCTGGTCACTGGTTTCGATATTATTTTCTTCTGGGTTGCTCGTATGGTCATGATGTCCATGCATTTGATCAAAGATGAAAATGGTGTTTCTGAGGTTCCATTTAAAACAGTCTATGTCACCGGGCTTATTCGCGATGAGCAGGGCCAAAAAATGTCTAAATCCAAAGGCAATGTTTTGGACCCCTTGGATATGATTGACGGTATCAATATAGAAACCCTGCTGGCAAAACGCACCGGAAATATGATGCAACCTCAGCAGGCTGCGAAGATCGCTGGCAGAACCAGAAAACAGTTCCCCGACGGTATAGAACCTCATGGAGCAGACGCTCTGAGGTTCACTCTGTGCGCTCTAGCTTCAACCGGTCGTGATATTAACTGGGACATGAAGCGCCTCGAAGGATACCGGAACTTTTGTAACAAGATATGGAATGCTTCGCGTTACGTGCTGATGAATGCTGAAAATCAGAACTGCGGAGCAGACAATTCTGATGATTACAACATGACTCTTGCCGACCGCTGGATTATCTCACGCCTGCAACAGGCCGAGACAGAAGTAACTGCCGCCATCGACAGCTATAGGTTTGATTTAGCCGCACAGGCGCTTTATGACTTTGTGTGGAACGAATATTGCGATTGGTACCTAGAGCTATCCAAACCGGTACTCTGGGATGAAGATGGCGATCCAGCTATCCAGAAGGGCACCAGACGCACTTTAGTGCGAGTATTAGAGTCTATTCTGAGACTAGCCCACCCTATGCTACCGTTTATTAGCGAAGAGATTTGGCAAAATATTGCCCCTCTTGCAGGTATTGCGCTCGATCCAAAGGGCGATACTATTATGTTACAGCCCTTCCCTGTCGCCGATCAATCTATGGTTGATGTGGATGCTGATGCTGATATTGAATGGGTTAAAAAGGTGATTGTTGCTGTGCGTAATGTGCGTGGAGAAATGAATATTTCACCCGCCAAAGCTCTGCCTATCTATCTTGCTCGTGGTAACGCTACCGATAAACGTCGGCTTGATGAAAACCGTCAGTTTGTCAGTAAGTTGGCCAGCCTAGAATCGATTACTTGGCTAGAAGATCCAGCCGAAGCTCCACTGTGCGCAACTGCTCTGGCGGGACACCTGGAAATTCTAGTACCCATGGCTGGCGTAATTGATGTGACAGTCGAATTGTCTCGCTTAGATCGTGAGATTGATAAGATTAGCATTGAAGTATCCAAGCTCTCCGGCAAGCTCAGTAACGCCAAATTTATCGACAAGGCGCCCCCTGAAGTAGTCGAAAAAGAACGCCAGAAGTTAGAGGATCTTGAAAGCTCACTCTCTAAATTGCTAGAGAAACATGGCGCTATAGCAGGCATGGCATAACCTTTTATGGCACAAAATCTTAATCCTCAGCAGCAGGCTGCGTTGAAATATATCGACGGCCCTTTACTAGTGTTAGCCGGTGCCGGTAGTGGTAAAACAAGCGTTATTACACAAAAAATTGCCTACTTAGTCGAGCACTGTGATATCCCAGCAAGAAATATCGCAGCGGTAACCTTTACCAATAAAGCTGCCAGAGAAATGAAAGCGAGAGTGAACAGTTTACTCTCTGCTAAAGAGTCTAAAGGACTCACTGTATCCACCTTTCACAATCTCGGACTTACGATTATCCGATCAGAAATAAAAGTCCTAGGTTTTAAGCCAGGATTTTCCATTTTAGATCAGGAAGACTGTCGCAATCTGTTAAAGGAATTATTGGTACGACACTCTGAACTCGATGATAAATTGATCGATTCGGTTCAAAGCACTATTTCAAACTGGAAAAACGCACTTTTAGAGCCGGGCAACGCAACCAGTGTTGCTAACAGTACTGGAGAGCAGAGCATTGCCATGCTTTACGAACGTTATCAGCGTGCATTAAAAGCCTATAACGCAGTGGACTTTGATGATCTTATTATGACGCCCGTCATGCTATTCAGGCAGCATCCAGAGGTTCTGGCTAAATGGCAACGTCGTATTCGTTATCTCTTGGTTGACGAATATCAAGACACCAATTTAGCGCAATACGAGTTGGTCAAGACCCTAGTCAACGAAAAACAAGCGCTAACCGTTGTTGGGGACGATGATCAGTCGATCTATGCTTGGCGTGGAGCGCGTCCAGAAAACCTTATGCAGCTGCAAGAAGACTTTCCTGGACTAGAGATTGTTAAATTAGAACAAAATTACCGCTCCACAGGTCGAATTCTAGGCGCGGCTAATAAATTGATAGACAATAACCCACATCTTATTACCAAAGCTCTGTGGAGCGAGCTAGGACCGGGTGATCCACTTCGCTTTATTACCAGCGAAAATGAAGATACTGAATGCGAGCGAGTTGTTAATGAAATTATCGACATGCGACTTAAGCGACGCTGTAAATATAGTGACTTTGCCGTCTTATACCGAGGTAATTATCAGGCTAAACTGGTTGAAATTAAGCTACAAACCCAGAACATTCCCTATGAAATAACGGGGGGCCAGTCCTTTTATGCTAAAACTGAAATTAAGGATGTAATGGGATACCTAAGATTGCTGGTCAATCCTGACGATGACAACGCTCTACTAAGAATTATAAACACACCCAGGCGTCAAATAGGGCCGACTACATTAGAGAGACTCGGTGATTATGCGCATCAACGAGGACTTTCCATGTATGCCGCTATTGATGAAGTCGCACTAAGCGCATCAATGCCCGCCAACAATTTAGCCCGCCTCAAAGCTTTTAAGGCTTGGATAACAAGTGTTCAAAAAAAAATATACAGTGGCAATCCAATCACTGCAATTAACGAAATGTTAAACGATGCCGACTACTTAGGTTGGCTCCACCAAAATGCCAGCAGTGATCCGGTTGCTCAAAAGCGCTGGGATAATGTTAATTTTCTGTTATCCCAACTCACCCAGGTATTAAAAGCCGACCAACAAGATGGACCTGAAAAGGATGGGGACTCTGCAATAGAGAATGCCATCGCAAAGTTAATTCTTCGAGATATTCTGGATAGAGAGCAGGAAGAATCTGCCGATGACAAGGTGCAGTTACTTACCCTCCATGCGGCCAAAGGTTTAGAGTTCTTACATGTATTTATGATTGGCATGGAAGAAGGCATTCTACCCCATAAAAACAGCGTTGAAGGTGGGCAGATTGAAGAAGAACGCCGTCTTGCCTACGTAGGTATTACCCGAGCACAACGAACCCTTACAATGACTAGCGCACGCCAACGTACCCAGTATGGCGAAACATCATCGACCACGCCAAGTCGCTTTGTAGATGAACTTCCTGAGGATGACTTAATTAGAATCGGTGCTGGTATAGAGGCTAGTGAGGAAGACAATCAAGCAGCAGGAGAACAATCCCTAGCGGCCCTCAAATCACTGTTTGCGTGATGTATTAGTAAAAATATTATGACTTTAGAGACCGTGATACGACCCTAAAATCCCGCATTAACTCGTGACCGCAACTCTTTCCCCGGCTTAAAATACGGCACGTATTTTCCGTGGAGATCAACTGAATCACCGGTTTTTGGATTACGGCCCACCCTGGGTGCGCGGTAGTGCAATGAAAAACTACCAAATCCTCGAATTTCAACACGCTGGTTGTTTGATAATGTGACAGCCATACGTTCAAGGATCATTCGCACGGCGGCTTCAACATCCTTTGGCGGAAGTTGATCTTGATTAGACGATATTTTTTCAATCAATTCGGATTTGGTCATTCTTAAAGTTATTCTATGTTAAGGCTGAATTATTAGTCTTTGATTTTATTGAAGTTTTAGAATTATTCAAGTAAAAAATAGAATTTTGCTAAAAAAAAGGGTGGCAGAGCCACCCTTTTAATCAAAACAGCTAATTACTTATCCATCTGCGCCTTAATAAGATCGCCAATAGTGGCCGGCGAAGCAGCTACTTTTTCTACTGTAGTGCTTCGATGCGCTTTAACTGCAGCCTTCTCTTCAGATACGTCTTTTGCCTTAATCGACAGATTGATAACCCTGTTCTTGCGGTCAACATTGATAATCTTAGCTTCGACTTCTGCTCCGACTGCTAGTTCGTGTCGTGCATCATCTATCTTCTCTCGAGACAATTCAGAGCTCTTCAGAGTCGCTTCAATATTCTCAGCTAGAATGATCACAGCGCCTTTAGCATCGACTTCTTTGACTGTACCAGTAACAATCGCACCCTTGTCATTTTGGTCCACATAATTATTGAATGGATCATCTGACATTTGTTTAATACCAAGAGAAATGCGCTCACGCTCTGCATCGATACTCAACACAACCGTTTCAACGTCATCGCCCTTCTTATAGTTACGAACGGCTTCTTCACCAGTTTCGTTCCAAGAAATATCAGAAAGATGCACTAAACCGTCAATGCCTCCATCTAAGCCAATAAAAATACCAAAGTCTGTAATTGATTTGATGCTACCTGAGATCTTGTCACCTTTGGTCATTGTTGTAGCGAAGTCATCCCAAGGGTTAGTAAAGCACTGCTTAATACCCAGAGATATACGTCTACGTTCTTCATCAATATCGAGAACCATAACTTCAACTTCTTGTCCAAGATCGACAATCTTAGATGGGTGAACATTTTTGTTAGTCCAATCCATTTCAGAAACGTGAACCAATCCTTCAACACCATCTTCAAGCTCAGCAAAACAACCATAATCAGTAAGATTAGTGATCTTCGCTTTGACGCGAGCGCCTTCAGGATAACGACCTTTAATGTCTCCCCAAGGATCTTCGCCCATCTGCTTCATGCCAAGAGATACACGATTACGCTCACGATCAAACTTGAGAACTTTAACGTCAATCTCATCGCCAACATTGATCATCTCAGAAGGATGTTTAATACGCTTCCATGACATATCGGTAATGTGGAGTAGGCCATCAATGCCTCCTAAATCAACAAAGGCGCCATAATCGGTAAGGTTTTTAATCACACCCTTCAACGACGACCCTTCCTCTAGATTGGCCAACAGCTCATCACGCTCTGCTGAGTTAGCGCTTTCCATAACAGCACGTCGGCTTACAACAACGTTGTTACGCTTAGCGTCCAACTTAATAACCTTGAATTCTAAATCAATATTTTCAAGATGTGTGATTTCACGCAGTGGACGTACATCTACCAATGAACCCGGTAGGAAGGCTCTTAAGCCACGAACATCGACAGTGAAACCACCTTTAACTTTACCACTGATGACACCGATCACAACTTCATCGGCTTTATGTGCCGCTTCAAGATCGATCCAGGATTCAGCTCTACGTGCTTTTTCACGAGAAAGTTTAGTCGCGCCGAAACCATCTTCAACAGCTTCTAGAGCAACCTGTACTTCATCGCCAATAGCGACTTCAAGTTTACCTTGCTCATCATAAAATTGGTCTAGCGGAATCACACCCTCGGACTTCAATCCAGCGTGAACTGTTACCCAGTCTTTATCGATATCGATAACAACGCCAGTAATAATGGCACCGGGATTCATTTCAACGGTTTTAAGGCTTTCTTCAAATAGGTCTTGGAAACTTTCGGTCATTGGATATACCCAAATAATGACAGAGTGACAGCTGCTTAAAGCGGCGCTGTACTCTTTTTTCCGCAATGCCAGTACTGCGGGTCAATTAAAATTAAGGCTTTCGGCAGTAACTGCTGGCGACTGCTAAATTGCCCGTTATTATTAGAAACGCTTAAAATCTAAAATAGTTTCCAATACTTCTTCAATAGACAGATTGGAAGTATCTAGCTCAATGGCGTCCTCTGCGGGAACCAATGGCGATACATCCCTACTCATGTCTCTCTCATCCCTTGCTCGAACCTGTTCTGCAAGGGCGCGCAGACTAACATCTTCACCCTTCTCAAGCAACTCTTTGTAGCGTCTTCTGGCGCGTTCATCAATGCTCGCCGTTAAATAAATTTTAAGATCTGCAGCTGGAAATATAACTGTTCCCATATCACGACCATCAGCTACCAAGCCCTCGCCTGTAGCAAACAACCTTTGGCGTTTGAGTAAGGCACTTCTAACGTCGCTATGGCCTGCAATTTTGGATGCCAGTTCGCCTGTGTTTTCGGTACGCATTTCTAGAGTAACGTCCTCTCCCTCAAGCAAGGCTATTAGTCCTCCTTCGTCGTCTGTCTCAAAGCGAATATCCATATGCTCGGCCAAACTCTTTAGGCCTTTCTGATTATTACTAACAACCTGATGTCTAGAGGCTGCGATACTTAGAAGGCGATACAGCGCACCGCTATCAAGATAGCTAAAACCTAATGTTTTAGCCAGCAGTCGGCTGACGGATCCTTTTCCTGATCCACTTGGCCCATCGATCGTAATAATTTTAGTCATTCAATAATCTCAACACTGATACTTAGTCCCACGCTTTCGGCGGCCGCTATAAAATTAGGGAAGGAAGTTGCTACATTGTTACAACCTTCAATAATAATATCCCCAGCAGCCCTTAAGCCGGCAACAGCGAATGCCATTGCAATTCTGTGGTCATGATGACTAACAATACGACCTGAACCCAATTTTCCACCGACAATCCTAATGCCATCTTCAGTGGCTTGCGCGTCAATACC
>Ga0308018_10000760_pt1 | contig 15594 bp, 7 predicted proteins | sample Neamet282_FD_203130 | JGI IMG/M metagenome (GOLD analysis project Ga0308018, IMG submission 203130) | Marine microbial communities from water near the shore, Antarctic Ocean - #282 | ecosystem: Environmental > Aquatic > Marine > Unclassified | place: Southern Ocean | collected 2014-10-01
TAACAAAGGTGTCCGCATTCATGATTTGATTAAAGCTCCAGCGAATACCCCTTGGGCAAAAGAACGTCAACAATCATGGGATGCAGATGAACCAGCAACTGTATATTACACTCCAGAAACAACTGCAGATGGTACGCCATGTAGCGCAGTTACAGTGATTCTTAGAACCAAAGGTTGCCATTGGTGGTGGAGTTCAGGGTGTACTTTTTGTGGTTATTTCAATGATACACGTGATGATGTTACCAACGAAAACCTACATTCACAGTGGCAATATGCAAAACAGAAGTTCAATGATTTCGAAGACCACCAAATGGTTAAGGTTTACACTTCGGGTAGCCTGTTAGAAGACAGAGAAATCCCTGTAGAATTCCAAGAGACCGTATTAGCAGATTGTCAACGTCTTGGCAAGGAATTGATAGTCGAGAGTCGCTGTGAACAAATGACTGAAGAAAAATTAGCATGGGCAACTAAAATCAACCAAAACTTTGCCGTAGCAATCGGCTTAGAAGCCTATGATGATGAAGTCTTAAGATTCCATGTCAACAAAGGTTTCACAAAAAAGTCATGGGAACGAGCAGTCGTCAACATGCAAAAATTTGATGTCCGAATAAAGACATATCTAATGTTTAAGCCACCATTTATGTCTGAAGCCGATGCATTGAATCACAGTGTCAAGTGGATTGAAGCAATCGCAGAAAAAAGCGATGAAATATCTGTTAATCCAATGAATATCCAAAGAGGTACAATCATTGATAGATTGCACCGCAATAATGAGTATCGCCCTCCATGGTTATGGTCGCTGGTCGAGATGATTAAGCGAGCCCACCCCTCTATCCATCCCGAAGGCGGATTCAATGGCGATGCAGATCAAATTTCCCGCCTCATAGTTCACCCGACCGCTGGAGGAAAAGTTCGTGGAGCCCATAACTGCGGTGAATGTGACTCGCATGTAGTCGCCGGTATCGAGCGTTACGCAGTTTCAGGAGATTTGCGAGAATTCGATGGACTAGAATGCCAATGCCAAGCAATTTGGGCAACTGAAATAGCCTTGGAAGAGACCTTACCAATGCCTTTAGGAATCTCAAAAAGTCGTCGGGGCAGCGTCCTAGCAAATTTGCGCTCATTGTGAATAAATATTCCATCCAATGAGCGGTCTAGCAACTATGTTGCTAGTCAATACTTATTACCGCTCCCCAAGTGGAACAGAATGACCCCTATGGGGTCAATTGGAGCCGAGGACGATGACTAACACTACAACACTACCAGATGTGACCACCGGAAACGGAGAACCATCAACTAGCCGCGTCCTATTGACTTTGTTTTTAGTGGGTGCAATTGGCCTATTAGCACTCTTTTCCAATGTATTTGGATGGGATTCCCTTCCATTGCTCAGCGACCTAATACCATTGATTGGTAACTTAGGTGGTTCAGGAATTTGGTATTACTTAATTGGATTACTCGCAGGAGTTGCCGTGATAGTTTCCAACTTGTTGGGAGAGGTCCTATTGGATTGAGGAGGTGTGATGTATGGAATCAATATTTATTGGAATTGCAATAACAGCGACCGTGATGTGGCTAACTGCGAATTATACAGCAAAAGGAATAGGCAGCATGTCAGTGGCAATGCGCCAATTTTCCCTGTTCTTCCTAAACAAAGCCCCAGCAGGTTTGGTTGACTTATTCGAAGACAAGCCAGGTAGCGGTGCTAGGACATGGATTAATTTCGGTATGCTCTGGTTCGTATTCTCTTCAATTTGTGGATTCCTTGGACTATGGCACCACTATGACCCAACAGCACTAGATTCTCTAGCAAGCATTGGCTGGGCGTACGATAATGGTGATGCACTAACTGCAACAACTACGAAATTCCTCGGAGTTGCAGTATTCTCAACTCTAGTTGGTGCAGGACTTGTTTCAATCTCACGCAGTAGCAATGGGAAAATGGCAAGTGAAGCAAGCGCATCACTTTCAGCGTTTTTGTTTACCTTAACAACAATCTTTGCCGCATTATTACCATCGCTATTAGGACTATTAGGACAAGATATAGACAGTGCAATGAATATTGTATTAATCGATGCCATATCCAAATTAGCAGTTGCAATGATCGTTGCTGGATTATTTGTAAACGTCTTACTAACAGTTGCAAATAGGGGCGATGAAGATGTATCAACAAGTGCCTGGTTCCTAATTTTCGCTCTATTGGTATTCATTTTGTCAATGTTCTTGGGATTCTTTGGAGAACTCGCCGGCTCTACACAAATAGTTTGGCTTGCTGGTCAAATGGGAAGTTCTTGGGTAATATTGTCTCTAATATTCTCTGCTGCATACCACATTATCCCAATGACATCAGGTACGCCAATTTGGTCTGCCTCAATGCGCCAAGCGAATCTATTCTTGCTATTCATTACACTTCCACCATTCTTCATCGCTTCAGCGAGTGCTTCTACAACAGTACTCAATCTTGGTGCAATTGTAATGACTCTTGGCTTACTGCCAATAATTGCAGGTAGCGTCAACTTACTATTCACTGCCAGTGGCAATACATCTGCAATCGTCAAGAACCCAGGTGCTCTTGCTGCAACACTTGCAATGGTATTGTTACCAATCTATGCAATTGGAGCATTCTTTACCGGCATGGATGTCTTCCTTGGAACAGGAAAACTTGGAGATATGGCAACAACACTTGACATGGGATTCCTATGGACTGTTGGTGGTTTGATGATTCTATCAGGAGCTTACATTTCCTATCCATTGGCTTGTAACAAAGAACTTTCTGAACCAAGTAAGGCCAACCTAACAGTTTGGTTTGTTCTATTCGGAGGTTTTGCTTCCACCATTACAAACCTAATTGGAAACTTCACTATTCAAGCGGTTGCAAATTCAGGTGTTGAGGATGCTGTTGCCCAAACAGAAGGATTCTATTTGGTCGGAGCAGCATTATTCTATTTCACTGCAATCGGTGCAATATTGGCTACATTGGTCGTAATAAGAACAAGTTCTTCAAAACTTACATCAAGTCATTCCCAAACATCTGTTTCAGATATTAACACCTACAACCTAGGAGATGGAACAACAACAATTCGCACACTGCTAGGACGAGGAGTTGGAATCGATACCAAACTGGTAGTAGGGGAAATGGAAGAAGATGAAGGTGGAAGCACCGTGATCTCAGTTTCCGCAGCACTCCATGACGATGAAGTAACCGAATTCCCTGAAGAAGATAATTCTGAATCACCACTCCACAAACTAGGCGTTGCTGCTTCAGAGAGTGATATGACGATTCGAGAAATATTTGAGGCTATGGATGCCGATTCCGATGGTCGTATTGATGGACCTGAATTGCAGAAGGGGATCGAACAAATCTCTGGCAATGTGCTGTCTCCTATGGAAGTCATGGAATTGTTAAACACCTTTGACGAGAATTCCGATGGACGCTTAGATCCAATGGAATTAGTACGTGCTATCGAATCATTAGAACTTGGCATTGTCTCCGATAAGACTGCAGCGTCTTCAAAAGCCTCCATCAAAGAATCAAAACAATCTGATGCGAGCGCTAAGGAATTAGCACTGCTTGCAGGATATTTGGAAGATTCAGGACAAACAATCTTCCAGTTTTTCAAGTCTATTGATTTGGATGATTCTGGCATGATAGATGCTCATGAATTCCAAATGGCATTGAAGAATTCAGAGATTGCTAACCTCCCACCATGGGAAATGGATTCACTTATCACTGCTATTGACATTGATGGAGATGGACAAATCAACTTACCAGAACTTTCGATTGCACTCGCAAAGAGCCGTTCAACAACTCCTGCTAAACAATCAGACTCTGAAGTTGAAGTTCCTTCCCAAGCCCAACTCAACAAGATGAAAAAGGCTGAATTGGTTGAACTTGCAACTTCTTTAGGCCTAGATACATCAGGAACAAAGAAAGAGTTAATCAGCCTTATCACCGAGGAATAAAGGGGGGAAATTCCCCAGTGCGAATCGGTCTTGTAGGAAAACCAAATGTTGGTAAGTCAACATTTTTCAGCGCAGCAACACTTGCCAAAGTTGACATTGCAAACTATCCATTTTGTACTATAGAGCCAAATGTAGGTGTGGCTTTTATTGAAGCGCGTAAACCGTGCCCATGCAAGGATATTAGGCAACGACAAGAGTCAGAAGGCCGCTTACCACCAATTGCCGAAGACGACCCACGTCAAGGTAGTATATGCCAGCCAAGAACAGGGAGTTGTATTGGGTTCCGCAGATTAGTTCCATGTTTCTTAGTCGATGTAGCAGGTCTAGTTCCTGGTGCCAGTGAAGGCAAAGGAAGAGGTAACGCTTTCTTAGCTGATTTAGCAAATAGTGATGCGTTAATTCAGGTAGTTGATGCAGCAGGTTCAACAGATATTGAAGGAAATCCTCTCGGACCTGGTCAAACAAAAGAAGATGCTCAGTTGAGAATAAATCAAGAGATTGAGTTTCTTGCAGATGAATTAGATGCTTGGATTTCCGGTTTGCTAAAGGATGGTTGGCAAAGAGGCGTTAGAAGGGTTCAAGCCGAAGGTGAGAAGGGTTTGATTTCATTTATTCATGAGAAACTGACAGGATTAGGTGCTACTCTAAATTTGGTTGCTAACGCATTTGATGATTTCAGAAATGAAGTTGGTGATTGTGGGCAGCCGTGGAATTGGGATGACGAAATAATAGCGAAACTTGCAGTGAATGTTCGTATTTACTTATTCCCGATTCATATTGCAGCAAATAAATGCGATATCGCCCCCGAAGGAGTTCTACAGGAAATTACAGCAAACGGAACAATAGTTGCTTGTATGGCAGATGTTGAATTGGCTCTACGCAGGGCACAATCAGCAGGCTTGATCAATTACACCACAGGGCAAGATTCGTTCACAATAGAGGAAGACAAAGGTTTGAACGAGGCACAAATCAAAGCACTCTCGCATATGCAAGAACGATTGAGTTCTAATGGTGGAACAGGTGTTGCAACAATTATCGACAAAGTCCTCTTTGATGAATTAGACCATATCGTAGTCTATCCAGTGCAAGATGAATTACACTGGACTGATGGCGATGGCAAAGTTTTGCCAGATGCCTTTGTCGTTCCTAATGCGATTCAAACAAAACCTCTTGCTTACAAAGTACATTCCGACTTAGGAGACGGATTTATCAAAGGAGTGGATGGAAGAACAAGAAGAGTGGTTGGTGCAGAGCACGAACTAAGTGATGGAGACGTTCTTAAAATCCATGCAAAATCTTGATTTCGGAAAGCCACCTAATGGTAAAAAAACCACATTTCTCTATATTTGTAGTGACAACCTTGAAGTTCAAAAATAATAGGCAAGCATCTAATGATGCCATTACAAGATCTAGTTGTTGCAATTGTCATGACAATTTTCTTAATAGTTGGAGTTTATCAATTCTATTTTTTAACTCAGAACCATATGATAAAACCTGCAAAGCAATTTGATATGAAAATTGACAAACTTTTCAAATTCAAAGGCTATTGGGTCTGGCTATATTCTGGCTTGTATTACCCAATGATAATTGCAACGGTTTTAACAATTGATAATATGAAAGAATATAATTATTCATTTATGTCATTCGTATTTTTATTATTCATTCAGATGGCCTTTTTCCGCTACTATCCAGTAGAAACACCTGCTGAATGGAGAGACTTTAGTGAGTTGAAGCAGACACGCAGTGTACGTTTTATGCAACTTGTACAAAAATATGATGATAATACCAACTGCTTCCCAAGCATGCATGTTTCTGTAGCGACTTTAGTTGCTTTCCATGTTGCTAACAATGTTGCAGAAGTTGGCAATTGGCCCTTCTTATTCCCTGTAATTATTGCATTAAGCGCTTTATGGACAAAGCAGCATTATGTTGTCGATGTAGTGGCAGGTGTAGTTCCCGGATGGATTGCATGGGAACTATACAAATTGATTCAGTATTGAATCTTGTATCAATGCCCTTCAGGACGATCATAGGCTGGCGTTAAACGAGCTAGATCCCCAGAGAACTGGGAAGCACGATAGATGAACCAAATCGGTGTCAGCAGTGTTAAAACGATTAGAGCAACGAGGAAATACATTCCCCATGGATTTACTTCAGACAGAGAGACAGACCAGAAAATCCACAACATTGGTAGATAGAGAAAGAAACTGTATCTTCGTGCAACAATACCAAATCTAGCATTCCTCTGTGAATTGTTGAATAGAGTAGGAGCCTCTTCTTCTGTCACCAAACCCTTCTCAACTCCGCAACGAACACACACTTGTGCTCGAGGGCCAACACCATGAATGAAATAGCTACGTGGATAGATGCTGGAGCAGTGACGGCAGGTCGGCATAGTGTTCCCTCAAACTACCCGAGTCGCTTTAGATTCTTCAAGCATCCGCATACATCCTCAAGAAATTAGCCAGCAAAACGTTTCCATGTTCGGAACCTACAGATTCTGGATGGAATTGAACAGAACAAATTGGTAGCGTAGTATGTTGAAGTGCCATGATGATAGATTTGCTTTGATCAGTAGCAGAAATCACTAGCTGTGAGTTAGATTTTTTGTCCTCAACAACCAGTGAATGGTAGCGAGTAAAATTAGTAGGTGAATCAATTCCAGAAAAAAGTCCACTTGAATTGTGGTGACATGGCCTTGGAGTGCCATGAACTGGTCCAAGTGGTGCGCGAATTACATCCATGCCTCCAGCCTCAGCCAGTGCTTGATGGCCAAGGCAAACCCCCAGTAGTGGGACATTCAATTGACCAGCAAGAGCATGGCTCGATAATGCCATCGTTAATTGCGAATCAGAAGGATTACCAGGGCCAGGACCTAGTATCAAATGAGTTGGATTTAGTAATCCTAGCAAATCGAATAATGTAGTCGGGTCGGAAAATGCATCTGCGATTGCACCGCGACCCCGAAGAACCGTCACATCATGTCCAAGAATTGCGACATTGTGTGCAATATTGTAGGTGAATGAATCCAAATTATCAATCAACAATACTCCACATGATATTTTTGAAGAATCATCATCATGTAGTAAGTTACGCATTTCTTCAAATTGGAAAACCTTGCCAAGTATTCCAATTCCATCTCCAGTGGTATCGCTATTTTCTGCAATTTGCGGATGAATACTCAATTTGGCAGACTGACCACTTTGTTGACTCGTTGAAATCCAACCACACGCTCTCCTCAAAGCCTCAGCTTTCCATTTTGCTTCAGATACTTCCGCTGCGGGGTTACTTGCTATGGTAATTCCACCACCTGCAACAATCGTACCACTCCAGAGTTTACCTGTTCTACGGGCTTCTAAAGTGCGGATCAAAATATTCCAAGAACTTGAACCACTGAATACGTCTATCCAGCCCACCGAGCCAGTCCAAAAGGAACGTGATTGACCTTCCAGTTGGTCGATTACTGCACAAACTGCGGTTTTTGGACATCCAGTAATACTGCCGCCTGGAAAGATACTTTGAATCGCATCAATTCCGCTCATATTAGGTAATATTGAACCTTTGATATGGCTTACCAAATGCTGTACATTTGCGTATGTTTCAACATCAAAACGTTCGACTTTCACCGAGTCAACCGAACAAACTTTCGATAGGTCATTGCGCATCAAATCAACTAACATTCTATGCTCGCTTCTTTCTTTTTCATCGGCTAACATTTCTATCCGCAACGATTTTTCTTCCTCGCTACTTTCCCCTCTTGGGCATGTACCCTTTATCGGTGCAGTATTGATTACTTCATCATCACATCTCAGTAAAGTTTCAGGTGAACTGGAGGCTAATGCAAATCCAAGGTCCTCCGCTTCAAGATATGCTGAAAATGGTGCAGGGTTTTCAATTGATAAGCGATCAAATACATCGCTTGGATGGCACGGTAAATCTCCACTCCATCTTCTTCCAAAATTGACTTGGTATACTTGACCTGAACGAATAGAATCTTGAATTCGATTTACTACATTTTCATGCTCCTGATCACTATGGCTACTGGTTTCTTCAATCACTCCATTGGGCAATTGAGGTGGTAAAAAGGATTTATTTTCGAATTTAGATAACAGTTCGTTGACCTTATCCGCCCAACCATCACCTGCAAGTGAAAACACATCTATCTCCTGCGTGTTCTTATCGTGAATAATCACTTTGTCAATCAACCAAAGAACTGCTAGTAGGGCATCTTCTTTAGGGGGATTCTGTAGAGCGATTGGTTGTGTCCATTGCAATAAATCATATGCCAATCCACCACTCCAAAATGGTCGTTGTGGCAGTTTTTGGTTAGAAATAGTAGAATTTGAAACAAAACTTTCATTGTTGCTATGCAGTCTCAATTTTACGAATAAATCATCTAAGCCATCAGAAAATATTGAATCTGCATGATACCAGCAGCCATGGCGCCATTGCTCAATTTCAGCAATAAATTGTGGTTTTTTAAGTAAGAGATTAAACTCACCATTCAATGCATCTGTGGCATCTTGTGGTGGTATTTTTTGCCTATTTGGCTGTTTGATAACAACTCTTGTAGAACTTGGACCACAAAGGAATGAATGTTGTGCTAGATGACTTTCGGGCCCTCCCGAAAGAAGGATAAGCGAATCGGGGGACCCGTAATTAACCGCATTTCTGCCAAGTAAACCAGCCTCTTTTAGGCTATTTCGTAAGTTGAGGATAGGGCAACTCATTCAATCACCATCTTTGTCCAATTACTAGAATCAGCATAGTGTTGTGATAATATTTGGCGGCAGGTTTGAGTCAATAAATCATCAGAGCCGCCAATATCTTCGCCATCAATAGTAATAATTCTGCAAGCACCCATTCCGCTACCTAGCGCAACCATTTCGAGCGCCCTTGCAACGAGTCTTTCAGTTAAGTTACCACTCTGAAATGGAAAGCCGTGTTCTCCAAGTTTAGATAATATAATGCTCCGAGTGATACTTTCAACCCCACCCTGTTCACTATTGGAATACCATACAATACCATCTTCATCAAGTAGTATTGGAGATGCTCTATCTCCATCAATAATTGAGAATTCATGCACCAGTAATGCAAGGTCAGAACCTTCGCTATCAGCCTTCAATCTCGCTTGGTGATAAGGAGCCCAATCGCCGTGCTTGGTCCCAGTAACCTTTCTATTCCAACGTGGAGCAGGGACGGTGATTGCTTCAATTTCTTCATTACGCAAAGTGATAGGTCTCTCAGATAACCTCACAGATGTTTGATCGGTGCAATCAATAACGATTTTAACAAGACCAATTGGTTGTTTTAATTCACCATTTTTTAGGGAAACGATATCGGTAAATGCTTTTTTTATTTCCCATTCAAGATTTTCCGGTAAGGTCATTCTCAGTCGCTCAGCATGGTCTGACAAGCGATTCAAATGAGTTTTAAAATCAGCAACATGATGCAACCCATCCCACGTAAATGTGGTGAATACCGAATCACGCGGGCGTGATTGCGCCGCCTCGTCCTGTCCCATCACAACAGGTCATCAAGGAATGATGTGTCAATGTTCTGTTGAGATTGCTGAGCCGGCTTTTCGATTAAATCATCAAGCAGCGTATCGTTTCTAACAGGTTGTAACACCGGTTGTGGACTTTGGTATGCAGGTCGCCCATAACTATCAGATTGAACTCTGTTCGCGGCAGCATAGATGTCACTTGATTGTGTTTGAGTAACGGCTGCTGCAGGTGGTGGTGCGGGTGTTCCTTTCGGTACATTATCCCATCCGGCATCATTTTGATTTTGCAATCCCCATGTTGCTTCTTGTAATTCCCAATCCTTACTGCGGCGTTGGTTACTTCCACGACTCTTGAAAATTGCTAACAATAGGAATAGAGCGACAATACCCAATCCAACAGCTAAGAGATTTGGAGTTGTCAAGTATGCACCCAATTGCTTGCTTTCTTCCTCGGTTCCAGTTTCGCTATTTCCATCGCCAAGATCTCCGCTATCAAATGCTTCTAACTTAATTGGATTGACATTTTCTTTGTGATATTCTTCATCTACTGCGCTTACTGACACATACCATGCAGTATTATTCACAAGATCCTCGAATCCATTTTGAGTTATTAGGAACGTATTAGTTGCCTTTACTTCTCCGACTAATACGGCATCATCAGTAGTTGAATATTCTTCAGAGGAGATATAAATTTGATATCCTCTAACTGAAGAAGATGAGGAATGTTGCCACTGAACTAGAATATTTACTTCCTCATTCCATGCTAAACTAATTCCAATAATCTCTGGTAGATGAGAGCCCATATCAGTAACTCCATCATCAACAGATGCAGCACTTACTACAACTAAATCATCTTCAAAGGAATTTCCTGATGAGTCTATTACCACTACTGCGACCCAAACCGTCTGTCCAGGAACCACAGGTGTATCGCCAGCAGTCAATTTGATAGACAGAGGCAATTGTGGAGTTCTCGATAAAGTAGCGATTGGAGCGATTGGACCATCTCCTCCAGTGCTAACAGAAGTGAATTCCCAAGTCGCTGCATAGATTGCATATGATTTCACATCGCCGTCATCAGACAAATTAAAGTCCAGTAATAGTGCAGTTCCATCATCAGCAGGCCTGTCAAATAATTCCAAGTCTTGTAATCTATCTGGCGCAATATCGTCATTCAAATTATCAATCGGAGTAACGGTTGCTTGAACCAAATCGGTAAGGAATACATTTCCTTTGATATCATGGACAGTGACAACAACATACAATTCAACATCAGGCATAATTGATTTCGGAACAGTTTCTATCAGAGACTCTCCACCATATAACGCAGTACTCAAGGTGATTTCAATAGGATTCTTATCCTCATCAATCCATTGCTTATTTACTTTCAAACAGGCACAGGTTGTAGATTCATCGCCTCTTGCAGCCCATAGTGTCGAGAGGTCTGTAAGAGGTTTATCTGCCACCCATACGATGTAGTGGGAGAAGTCATCCGCATCAGAAATTGACCAAACAACATCTATTGCAGTTCCATCATCCTCAGCATGATCAAAGGCATTTATTATGCCAATACGGCTTGGTGCTGAGCCTGAACCAATCGTGTTTCTAAACGGTGTAACACCGACAACATCGACATCATCCAAATTAACATTTAGCCAATCATCGTAAGCAACAACGCCAACCCAGTAAAGTTGACCATCTTGCAAAGCGACACCATCCATGCTGGAAATGATAGTTGAATTTTCAGCACAGTCATTTATGATAGCAGTTTGCGAGAAGGAATTAACATTGTTCGGCAACAGAGCCTCTTCATCAATCCCATCATCTTCCACCATCATCATAAAGACGGCATAGAAAGTACAATCCTCATCAGCACTGATATCCCATGAGATAGTAATTCGTCCACCATCATCATCTGGAGTATCTATTGCAGAGACATTTTCTAATTTAGCAGGTGCTGTGTTATCGTTTAATCCTCCAGTTGGTACAACCGGCCCAATAATGGTAGCATTTTGCCAATCTTCCTGACCGGCTTCGTCCACACAAGTTAGACCTAACCAGTATGGTTTACCGGCATCAAGCGATAATACAGTAGTATTTCCTTCACTTGGTGGAAGGTCAGCAGTAACGCTAAGTCCTAAAATATCAGTCATTTGCGATGTTGTTGTGTAAATGCGAGTACTTGCTAAATCAAGAGCAGTACAACGTGCCCATTCAACTTCTAAATCACCATCTTGGCCACCATCATACGGTCCAGCAGTAGCCCAAAGTGGTGAATTTGGTACTTCATCTGTAGGAGTTGCCGGTCCCATCGGTAATGAGATTAGGCCCCACCTACCGTCATTATATTCAACGACAATTACAGCATAATATTCAACTCCATCAATAAGTGGCAGTCCATTTGCCGTAGTAACTTCACTCGACAAGCGACTATGTAATGAGATTGCTTTGTCAACAGTTCTTGCAGAAAGGTCTGCTTCGGTTAGTGCTGAGCCGCCAGTAGTTACGAACGGACCTTCATTGACATAGATTAGGTAACGAGCAAAGTCTTCATCATGAACGAGTGTCCAATCAGCCATCAACGCTCCTCCACCATCATCAGGTCTGTCGATCAAATTAGTCATTTCAACCGGAGTCTCCAACTTGATATAATCATAAACTAATCTTGCTTGTAGAGAACCATTGCTTGGTGAACGTAGTGTTATTGTAACATAACGAGTTCCATTTATCATCACACCGTTATCTACAGCATTCTGTATGGTGTTTTCAAGTCCAGGGTCACTGGTTAAGTTGACTGTAGCATTATACTTCAGTGACACGGAATGAGACCAAGTAGCAGCGCCAGCAACTGTTGAGGTAAAGGTCAGAGGTACATTTTGGAATAGCAATCCATGAGCGCCAACAGCACCAGCAGTTGAATCTAATTTGACAGGGCTGTCAACATCAACCAATTGGATTTGAGCACCTGGATGCGTCAACTCACTAATGTTGGAAATTTTCATATTAAATCCAGCATTCAGTGGTATTGCGCGACGCATTTCGAATCGATCTAATTCAGTCCAAGATGCAGTTCTTTCATAGCCCCACAGACCATTACTTTCAGTGGTTAGCCAAACGTTATTGGCAGTTAATATTCCATCTGAAACATTGGCTTTAAACCAGGATTTTGTTATTGCGTGTGTAGCAGTTCGTGCTTTGATTATTGCCGCACCTTGTTCGGTGATAACCAAAACATCATCGCCATCACTTTGCATACTCGTAATAGGCCACCCGCTTATTTGCCAAGATGCCATTCCATCTTCAAATTCATCGACTTGTCCGTTCCAGTGCGTCATTGGACCGATATTAGTGGCGATATGTAATCCCCACCAATCAGCAGCCAATGCAGAAACAGTATTGGAAGGAATTTGGTCGAAGCGATGAGTATCAACTGATGTAGGTGCACTACTATCAAAACTGGAAACACCAGGTCTTTCCGTACTTTTGCCATCATGTGAAACGAATAGAGTGGAATTAGCACCACTGGTTTTCATTGTCAGTCCCCAAGTTGAGGTTCCAAACAATCCATTTTGCGATGTCATAGTTGTGATAACTCCAGTTACAGAGTTATACTTTGCAAGTCCACTTGGAGTAGTTAACCAAATATCATTGCCATCCACTAATATATCTTCAACAATATTTGATGGCAATCCTTCAAGTATGGTAATCGGATTCATCCAATCATTTGCAGTATAATTCCATCTACCGATTCCACCATTTGTAGCGATGTACATGACGTCACTCGTATGGCCAAAACCATTGATAATATTTGATGGAAGTCCAGCAATTAGTTTTCCTTGTGTAAAGGTTTGAGAATTAATATTGAAAACTTGCACACCTGGAATTGAACTACCTTGTCCAGATAATCCGATAATCAAATCATTTCCATTTTTCACCAATCCATGGTGGTTATCGTGCAATGCCCCAGTATATGTGGTAAGTTGTTGAGCTTGAATATCTAGTTTGTATAATCCTGCAGGAGATGTGGTGATATAGAGATTATTTCCGATCAATTCAACATCATTACCACGTGATTGTGCGGCTAGAGACCATCCATAGTCCCATTCAATAGAGCCATCAGCATTACGGTTTCCTTGAAGAATACCAGCGCCACCATAATTACCAAATCCTTGAGATTGTCCAAAGGTTGTAACCCAAATAGTTGTTGCAGTACCTGAGATACTGGTTACTTGTCCACTGACAAGTCCAGGTAATTTAATCAAAGGCGTTTGCCCTTGTGCAGATACTATATCGACGTGGCTATACCCAGAAGTACCACCAGCTTGCCCGATAATCCAACCTTGTCCATATGGTTGGAAAGATGTGACAGATGAGCCTTGAGAGACTACTGTTGCAAAAGCCGCAGTAGTTCCAGAAGTAGTGATTACAGAATATCCTCCTCCAATGAGGTTATTGCCAGAAGTACCTAATCCATGTCCTAGAATTAGTTTACCAGCGTGATAGTTTATTGCATCCCACCACACTCTGTCTGAAGGAATGTTATGGTTTTGAGAAGTTAGGTCATTCAACCAAGTTCCAGTTCGATAACTATACTTTGAAACAGGCATATCATCAGTATAATATCCAATGTAAAGGGTATCAACGCCATCACAAGCCACTGCAGAAGGGGTATCATCATCCAAAGAAGTTCCTGAAATATGAGTGCCAGCAGTAGCATTTTGTAAATCGATTACTGCAATTCCACCATTGAAATCATTCCACATAGCAACATTGAGAACTCCACCACACATTGCCATAGACATTGGATATCCATTTGGCATTCCACTTTGTCCACCAGTAAATGTAGACCAAGTACCAGTGCTATCTAAGTGAGAAATCGTACCAGTTCTAAATTGGCCCCAATTAGAGAATTCAGCGCCACCGACTACCAACTCAGTACCATCTGTCCAGATGTCATAGAACCTCTCTCCTGCATTATTTGGTAATCCACTACCCTCAGTCCAAGTTGTTAGCCAAGAATTAGAAGATTCGTTATATCTTGCTATACCATCTCCAGTCGCAAATAATGTCGCACCATCAAATTCAACAATACCTCTTATTGGGAATTCAAATACTGAATCATCCCAAGAATTAACCAAGGAGCCATTATTGTAAAGATCTAATTTAGTTTCACCCCAGGCAATCCAATGATTACCAGCAGATGAAAGGAAAGATGTTACTCGGTAAATTTCTCCAATAGGTTCAACATTTGGCCCCCAAGAATTATTGCTGGTATTCCATTGAGCAATACCGCCGGAGCCATCAGCATTCCACCATTGTCCCGAAGCTAATCCAACCATCAAGATGTCACCGATGAAATTCATTCCGTAAACATCACCATTATTTTCCGATAATTGACTTCCAATATCTAGTGAGGTCATAGAAGTGAAGTTGGTGATGTTTATTCGACCAATACTATCGCTTTGAGTGGATTGGTGATAATACATCACATCTCCATGAATCATTAATTGATAGGGGTCGCCATTTCCAGAATACAAAGCATTGGTTTTTTCGATATCATATTCTTCAGTTTCATTGACTATGTCGATCAACTGGAAACCGTCATCGCCGCCAATCCAGATTTGATTGGGTCTAATGTCAGCCACCAAACTAGTAATTCCGTTTGTATCTAATACGTTATTAACAGTCCAAGTAGGGAGCCATGAGCTGTTGGTGATGTCATATCTTAACACACCAATTCCATCAAGGCCGATATATGCAGTAGTTCCGATCACTTCAACCGGTGCTGTATCACTTTGACTTCCTTCGCCCCAATTTGAATCGTGTTCAAAAGTTCCAATATCAATTAGTCCGACACCGGAAAGAGTTCCACCATATACAAAGTCAGAATCGTAGTGGACAGCATACACAGCCCAATTTGGCATTCCATCGAAGTTGTTTTGACAATCGTCAATAGTTACACTCGACAATACATATTTGCAAACTCCAATGTTTGTTCCAACATACAAATCTCCTCCATCAATAGCGAAGTCAAAGAATTGAGTTGGTCGTGTTGACCATTGACCACCATTGACGAAACTGACTGCTTGGTTACCATCCCAGCGTACTGCTCCGCCTTGAGTTCCGAT
>Ga0308018_10000762_pt1 | contig 15562 bp, 24 predicted proteins | sample Neamet282_FD_203130 | JGI IMG/M metagenome (GOLD analysis project Ga0308018, IMG submission 203130) | Marine microbial communities from water near the shore, Antarctic Ocean - #282 | ecosystem: Environmental > Aquatic > Marine > Unclassified | place: Southern Ocean | collected 2014-10-01
GCAGATGTATGACCTGCCTCTGTTGCATAGACAAATGCTGGAAGTGCTAGGCATTCGTGACGCAGACAAGATTATTCCAACTACAGACGATATCAAGCCAACCGATCCAATCTCAGAGAACATGAACCTGATGGTCGGCAAGCCTGTAACAGCTTTTATATACCAAGACCACAAGGCGCACATAGAGGCGCATACTTCGGCGATGAATGATCCGAAGATAGCTGAGCTTCTTAATCTGGCTCCTGACGCACAGGTAAAGCAGGCTGCACTTGCGGCTCACGTTGCTGAACACGTTGCCTTCCAGTATCGACAAGATATTGAGAAAGAGCTTGGGGTTGCATTGCCTCCGGTTGATTCTACTCTTCCAGAAGATATTGAATACAGGCTGTCTCAGCTAGTAGCTCCTGCTGCTGCACAGTTAACAGGAAGAGTGCAACAAGAAATGCAAGCGGAAGAAATGATACAGCAGGCTGAAGACCCAATTCTTCAACTGCAAAAGGCTGAGCTTGAGCTTGAGAATATAAAGATTGAAACCAAGGCAGCAACAGACATGGCTAGGATTCAGGCCGACTTAACGAAGGCTGCGGCTAGAGATGACCTAGACAGAGACAAGCTGGCAGCAGACCAGAAAGTCGAAGGGGCTAAGCTTGGCGTTAGAATTGCAGAAACCAACACTCAGGAAGAGCTTGAATCAAGGAAGATAGCATCGAAGGACAAGCTTGCTGGCGCTAAGATTGGCATTGAAATAGCGAAAGAGCTGATGGTAGACAATAGAGAAAGAGATATTGAAGAAATGATTAATAAAAGAGATACTACGCGAGAGCGTGATATCAACAAGAGAGAACTAGATGAGTGAAGTGTTTAGTAGTAATGCTTTAAAAATCTTAAATGACAAGATACGAATCATTATGAACGAGTACGCTGACAACATTAGTAGCGGTTCTTGTCGCAACATGGAAGAATATTCAAAGGCTGTCGGGGTTATAGAAGGACTTGCGTTAGCCGAAAGAGAATTACTTGATCTGAATAAACAGATCGGGCAGGACTAATCTCCGTATAATGCGGTGCGTAGTGACTCTGGACACTTATTCCAGTGCGGGGGAATACTAATGGTAAAGTCATTAGCAAAGGTAGGAGCGGTGGGCGTTGCAACCACTGAAGAAAATACTGTGGATATTGAAACCACTGAAAAGGCTCGTGTACCTCATCAACTTCCTGAACCGAAAGGTTTTAAGGTTTTGATTGGTTTACCTGAACCTGACAAGGCGACAGAGGGCGGCATTCTCAAGGCACAAGAAACTGTGCAGGCTGAGGAAGTTGGTTCCATTGTAGGCTTTGTTCTTAAACTAGGCCCAGATGCTTACGCTGATAAACTGCGTTTTCCTAACGGCCCGTATTGCAAGGAGGGTGATTTTGTAATTATGAGATCATATTCAGGCACACGGTTTAAGGTTCATGGTACTGAATTCCGGCTTATCAACGATGACAGCGTAGAAGCTGTAGTAGATGACCCTAGAGGAGTTATGAAGATATGAGCGAAGATAATGCGAATGAAGACACTGCCGATCTTATGTCAGTCGAAGACAAGTTCTTTGGCGTTAAGACGCAGCATATTAAGTCTGGTGGTGACGTTGTTGACTCGGAAGAGGAATCCGATCTACAGATCGAGGTTATTGACGATCATCCATCTGAAGAAAAACGGCCACCGAAGAAGGCCAAAGAAACTAGCGAGCCTGCTCCTAATTATAATGATGGTTTTAGCGACAAAGAACTGCATTCATATACTAAGGGCGTTCAAAAGCGGATTAATCAACTTCGTGCAATTAACCACTCAGACAAGCGCAAAATTGGGGAAGCCCAAAGGATGCGAGATGAGGCTGTTAATTTGGCAAAGACGCAACATGGCAAGCTTCAAGAATATGAGGCTCTCCTAGCTAAAGGCCAAAACGCCATTATCCAGACCTCTAAGGGTAAGGCTCAATTTGAGATTGAGACCGCCAAGAAAGAGCTTAAAAAAGCTCACGAGGAAGGTAATGCAGACTTGCTGGTGTCAAGTCAAGAGCAGCTTAATTCTGCTCAGGCCCAACTTCGGGACATGGAATCCAGAGCGGTTTCCCTTAAACGAAACTTGGATCAACAGGCTAAGCAACAGGCTTATGAGAAGGCTAATCCACAACCAGTCCCTCAGCAGCAAGTTGAAGTAAGCCCAGAACAAAGCAATTGGATGCAGAGCAATCCTTGGTTTCAGCCATCGGCTCAACAAGGACAGCCTGTAAACCCAATGCATAAAGAGATGACTGCGATTGGTTTAGCTATTCATGATAATCTATTTCATGAGGGCATTACTGCTAACACCGATCCTCAGACATATTACTCTGAAATAGACAAAAGAATGCGTGACAGATTTCCTGACTACAAAGGTTTTCAGGATGGCAGAGAGGAACGAAGCGCCCCGCCGCGTCAACGTAGAAACACCACCGTGGTAGCCCCTACTTCCAATAGGAATAATGGAGCAAAGACACGCAAAGTATCGCTTACGCAAACTCAAGAGGCTCTCGCAAGGCGCTTGGGTGTTACTATTGAACAATATGCTGAGCAAATGTTAAAACAGGAGATTGGCTAATGTCAGAAGAAAAAACCACACGCGCACCCCACGGCAAAGATTCGCGGGAAAACAGTAAAAGAGTTAGTGATGCGTGGATACCCGCGTCTTCATTACCTGAGCCAGACCACAGAGATGGGATTCGCCATAGGTGGATTCGTACATCAATGTTAGGTCAGGCAGATAATACAAATGTGTCGCAGAAAATGAGAGAAGGATGGGTTCCGGTCATAGCATCAGAATACCCTGAGATCGATTTTACGGCAGAAATGGGGACACGTTACCCCGAAAACATAGAATACGGTGGCCTGCTCTTATGCTCTATTCCCTTAGAGACACTAGAGAAGCGTGACGAATACTATAATAAGGTAGCGAAAAACCAGATCGATGCTGTAGACAATAATTTTCTGCGAGAAGAAGACCCTCGGATGCCTCTTTACAAAGAGAATTCTAGCAGGACTACTTTTGGTCGAAGATAATATTTGATTGTCTTCACAACGAGGATATTGTTATGTCAACAACAGCACTCCCAATGGGGGCGGAACCAGTAGGCGGTCTAAGCGCTTGTGGTTCTTTCTCCGGCAAGGTTCGTCATATCAAAATAGCTAGTGGTTATGCTACTAATATTTTTTATGGTGACTTTGTTAAACTAGTAGCGGCAGGTACTGTCGAAAAAGATGCCGGAACAACTACACTAACTCCGGTTGGCATTTTCATGGGCTGTTTTTATACAGACGTAGGTACTGGTCAACCAACTTTTAATCAAAGTTGGCCCACAGGAACTGTAGCGGCTGACGCTATGGCTTATGTTTTAGATGATCCAGATTGCGTTTTCAGAATGCAAGGCAACGGCTCTCTAGCTCAAACAACTTTGGGCAATAATATTGCTGTCGTTCAGACAGCGGGTTCTACCTCTATCCAGCGAGGCAGGAATTCGGTTAACGCCGGAACTGCTGCAACTACAAACACTCTTCCTTTACGGATTCTTGAGTTTGTTGATGGCCCGGATAGTACGGTAGGTGATGCTTTTACTGATGTTCTTCTGACGTATAACGCCGGAATGCACCAGTATCGTCGTGCTTTAGGCACATAATAGGAGACTAGCAAATGGCTATTTCAAGAGCGCAAATGCTCAAAGAGCTTCTGCCGGGTCTTAATGCCCTGTTTGGCTTAGAGTACGCAAAATACGAAGATGAAGATAAGATGATCTACGAAACTGAATCATCTGATCGCTCATTTGAGGAAGAAGTAAAATTAAGTGGATTTGGTGCTGCACCTGTTAAACCTGAAGGCTCTGCAATCAATTACGATTCAGCGCAAGAAGCGTTTACGGCTCGCTACACCCATGAAACTATTGCTCAAGGTTTCGCAATTACAGAAGAGGCTATGGAAGATAACCTCTATGCTTCTCTGTCTCAGCGATACACTAAAGCCCTAGCGCGAGCTATGTCTTACACGAAGCAAGTTAAAGGTGCGATTCCATTAAACCAAGGATTTACCAATGCCTTTCAGTCTGGCGATGGTACTAACTTGTTTTCTGCCGTTAATGACGGCGTAGCTGGCGGCGGTGGTCATCCACTAGTCAGCGGTGGATTTAACTCTAACCGTCCTGCGACTGGTGCTGATTTGAATGAAACCTCACTGGAAAGCGCAATAATCTCTATTGCTGCGTATACCGATGAGCGTGGACTTCTGATTGCTGCCCGACCACGGCGTTTGATTGTTCCGCCTAACTTGATGTTTGTTGCTACGCGAATCCTTGATTCTGAGCTTCGCACTAGTACAGCTAACAACGACATCAATGCCATTAAGAGCAATGGTTCTATACCTGAAGGTTACTCAGTTAATCATTACCTAACTGACAATAACGCATGGTATATTATCACTGACGTACCAAATGGTATGAAGCACTTCGAGCGTACTCCGCTTGAAACTTCAATGGATGGAGATTTCGATACTGGAAACGTGCGCTACAAAGCGCGAGAACGCTACAGCTTCGGTGTTTCTGATCCACTAGGTATCTTCGGGTCTCCCGGCGCTACTTAAAGCAATGCATAGGCGGGGAGCTTCGGCTCCTCGTTTATTTAATTCTGGGAACATATCAGTTTTAGCGACCATCACCCCAGTGGACGTTACGAAGACGCTAAGACGAATCCTTTCGTAAGAGGTAATTATCATGGCTAGATCACGAAGTTCTTTTGGTTTAATTAGGGCGCTTGGCGGTTACTACATGCAAGGCCCAGATTCCATTGTCGCCTTAACTGCCGACACTGTAATCACTCCCGACAAACACGCTGGTAAGTTAATACTCATTAACAACTCCACGCTCACTATTACTCTCCCAACTATTAATAACGACATGGAGCCTATTACGTCAGGGCCGGGCGAGAATCCAAATACGTTAAATAATACTGGTATCAGTTATGATTTCTTGTTTATTACAAGTTCTGGCGCTAGTACTACTATTCTAGGTAACAGCTCTGCTGATTTAATGATGGGCGGTATTATGTCTGTTAAAAACGGTTTGGCTGGTGTTCATTACCATCAACCTAATGGAAGCAGTAATTATCAAATAGTAATGAATGGAACGACAACTGGCGGCGTTGCTGGTACTCGTTTAAAGATTCAAGCTGCTTTTACTAATAGATACTTTGTTGAAGGTACTAGTATTGGCACAGGAACTCTAGCGACTCCTTTCGCTGGCTAATATATAGCGGGGTTCGCCCCGCTTTTTGGAGGAAACAATGGCAGATGCACTTACAAGCCAAGTAATCCAAGATGGCCCCCGAAGCGCTATCTTAAAATTTACAAATATCAGTGATGGTACTGGTCAGGCAGCGGCTGTTTTGGTAGATGTTTCTAGTCTCAGCTCTGATCCTCTGACTAATCAAGTTTGCAACGGAGTTACGCTGCAATCTATAAGCTATTCTAATGTTGGAATGGGCGTTAATCTGCTATGGGACGCTAATGCTAATGTCCCTCTAATAAATCTTTTGCAGAACTGGTCAGATCAGTTAGATTTTTCTGACTATGGAATACCCAATAATTCAGGAACTGGCAGGACTGGGGATATCTTAATAACCACTACTGGAGCCACCGCTGGAGATGCTTACTTCCTGCTTTTAACTTTAACTAAGTCTTATGTGGCTGTTTAGGTAACTATATTATGGCTAAATTGGAAGTCTTTCAAAACGGAAACTTTAATAACGGCGATCCGGTATTTCAAATTGGCAGTAAAAACTCTGATGGCAGCTACGATGTCAAGGTCTTCGACCTGATGAGTCAGAAGGAAGCCAGTGCCAAACTCAAGTCTATGGGTGTTAAACCTGTCAAAGAGGAGCCTGAAGTTGAAGAAGAGGCTACAAGTCGAGATGATCTTAAAAATATGACAAAGATTCAGCTTGAAGACTTTGCCAGAGACTTTGGGGTAGAGCTAGATCGCCGCGAAAAGAAAGATACCTTGGTTAAGCAGGCTTATAAGGCTCAGTTTGATGGCTAGAGATTATCGCAGCGAATATGATGACTACCACTCTTCTTCAGAGCAAAAAAAGAATCGTGCTAGTCGTAATGCGGCCCGAAACTCCTTAGAGGGTGATGGTCGCGTAAGCCGAGGTGACGGCCTAGATGTTCATCATCGTGACGGAAATCCCCGTAATAACAACGCGTCAAACCTACGAGTTACCTCTCAAAAAGCAAATAGAAGCATTAAAATGAACGCTGGCGGTCAAGCTCGCGGTTCAGGGGTGGCTGTTCAAGGCGTTAGAAACTGTAGAAATGTTTAATTATGGCTACTACTAGAGATGTCACAAGAAATAAGAGCGGTATAAAGTACCGAGGCGAGTCTTTTTCTGGATATAACAAACCTAAGCGCACTCCCGGCGAGAACAAGAAGTCGGCAGTTCTAGCTAAGAAGGGCGATGAGATCAAAATTGTCCGGTTCGGCGATCCCAACATGACCATCAAAAAAGATCAGCCTGCTCGTAAGAAAAGCTTTCATGCGCGTCATAAGTGCGATACGGCTAATGATGTGTTTACAGCTAGATATTGGTCTTGTAAGGCGTGGTGATTTATGAAGGGTAAAGAAAAGGTTGGCTATGTTATGGGCGAGTTTAAGGACGGCAAGTTAAAGTCTAGCTCTGGCAAAAAAGTAACCGACCATAATCAGGCAATGGCTATTGCCATGAGCGAAGCTGGCATAAATAAAAAAATGTTTTCTGGAGGCAGGCTGGGTGATGGCGCAGCCGTTCAGGGCCATACAAAAGGCAGGAATACCTAATGGCAACAAGCGGCACTTATGGTTTTAATCTTGATCTGGGCGATATTATTGAAGAGGCTTATGAGCGCTGCGGCTTAGAGGTTCGTGCTGGATTTGATTACAGAACCGCGAGGCGAAGTCTTGACCTTTTGATGCTTGATTGGCAGAACCGTGGCCTTAATCTTTGGGCAGTAAAAAGCGCATCTTTAACGCTAACCCCCGGAGTTGGAATATATGCTCTTAGTGATGAGAAGTTAGACATAATAGAAGCGTTTATGAGAACGAACGCTGGTGACATTAACAGTCAGTCCGATCTGACTATGCAGAGAATCTCCATCTCTCAGTATTCTCAACAAACAAACAAACTCCTTCGAGGCCGTCCAATTCAGTATTGGGTTGAAAGATCGCCTGCTGGTATCAGTTTTAACGTATGGCCTGTTCCAGATGCCTCGCAAACGTGGACTCTTGGCTATTACTATATGGAAAAGGTAGAGGACTCAGGCTCTCCAGCTTCTTTGGATATGGATGTTCCGGCACGTTTTCTGCCATGCTTGGTGGCTGGATTAGCCTACATGCTTGCTATTAAGAAGCCTCAAGCAGAGTCAAGAATACCTTTTCTGAAAGAAAATTATGAAGAACAGTGGACAATGGCGGCTGATTCGGCAAGAGAAAAGGCTGCTCTATACGTTGTTCCGGGCGGGTATCAATACCTATGAGCAGTTTTGCAAGCGGCAAACACGCCTTTGGCTATTGCGATAGAACCGGATTTCGTTATCCTCTTCGCGATCTTGTGCCTCAAATAGAGGCTGGCAGACCTAATGGGATGCTAGTAGGTCGAGATGTCGTTGATGTGGATAATCCTCAGTGGAAGCTGGGCATGATTAACATGTCTGATCCGCAGGCGCTGAGAGACCCAAGACCTGATGGCGGATATGCTCAAAGCAGAGAGCTTTCTGCATTTAACCCTGTAGGTGGCGGTAACACAGCAATGGGAAGCAGAACCGTTGGTCTGGACTGCTCCGGCCATGTCGGCTCTGTAAAGATAGAAATTATAAGCCCTAATGCTGATGTATCACTGGTAGGCATATCTTCTACAGGCTCTGTGGGGCGCGTTACGAATGGCTAAGTCAAAAGTAAATGAAGCAGGAAATTATACAAAACCGGGCTTGAGAGAGCAGCTTTTTAAAAGCATAAAGGCTGGCAACAAGGGCGGGAGAAATAATCAGTGGTCTGCTAGAAAAGCGCAGATGTTAGCTAAAAGATATAAAGAAGATGGCGGGGGCTATAGAGACTAATGGCTTTAAAAAAACCGCAAAAGTCTTTAAAGAAATGGACTGGAGAAAAGTGGGGAACTAAGTCTGGGAAACCCAGCGCTAAAACGGGGGAAAGATATCTTCCTAAAAAAGCAATTCAGGCGTTAAGCCCGAAAGACTACGCGGCAACCACGGCTAAAAAAAGAAAGGACACAAAGGCTGGAAAGCAGTTCTCTTCTCAACCCAAAAAAATAGCTAAAAAAACAGCTAGGCACAGATAATGGCTTTTACTTTTACGACATTAAAAACAGCTATCCAAGACTATTTGGAGTCTTCGGAGACTACTTTTGTCAATAATCTTCCTTTGATTATTCAGCAGGCTGAGCAAAGAATACTAAGAACTGCTCAGATTCCTGACTTACGGAAGAATGTGACAGGAACTCTTACGAAGGGAAATCCTTACTTGGCTATGCCAACAGACTTTCTTGCTCCGTATTCTCTCGCCATTGAGAATACTGGTTCTGAGTTTCTTCTTTTTAAAGACGTAAACTTTATGAGAGAGGCTTACCCTGTATCTACGACTGAGGGTGCGCCTAAGTATTACAGCATTTTTGATGCGTATAACTTTATAGTTGCTCCGACTCCTTCGGCTAATTATGCCGCTGAGCTGCACTTTATGTTTGAGCCTGAGTCTATAACTGTGTCGGCTACAGGAAAGAGCTGGCTTGGGACTAATGCAGAAATGACTTTATTGTATGCCTGTCTTGTTGAGGGATATACTTTCCTTAAAGGAGAGACTCAGCAGATGGAGTGGTACAATGCTAGGTTTGAAGATGCGGTATCTAGGCTGAAGTCCTTGGGCGAAGGCTACGATACTACCGATAATTATCGATCAGGAATGGTCAGGAGCGCAAGAATCTAATGTTAACTGTTGATTTAGCAGGCAGTGTTGGCTCTGTAATCGTTCAAACCACCAGCAATAGGGGTTTTACACCTGAAGAGATTGCTGTTGATTGTGCCAATAAAATTATTTCTATTGCATCAACTGCTGATCCGGTAATACGTCAGCAAGCAGAAGCTTTTAAAGGAAGGGTACAGGGCGTTGTGCTGGAAAGTCTTAGGCAAAGCGCAAGAAGCGAAAGAACAACCATTTATAATATTTTGTTAGATGCTGGGGAAGAATCCCTAGCCGAGCAAATAAGGAGACTCTGATGGCATTTTCAGGAAATTACATGTGTACTAGCTTTAAGGCTGAAGTCCTAAAGGCTACTCACAACTTTACGAATGGTACAGGAAATACTTTTAATGTTGCCTTGTACACGAATAGCGCTACATTTAACGCCTCAACTACAGCCTATACTACCGCGAATGAAATCTCAGGTACGGGGTATGCTCCAAAAGGAAAGTCTTTAACAAATGTGACTCCTACAACTGGAGGAACAACGGGCTTTACTGATTTTGCAGACCTAACATGGGGTACGGCAACCTTTACAGCTAGAGGTGCGTTGCTTTTTAATGATACGGCAACTGGCGACCCCACCTGTGTGGTTTTAGATTTTGGAAGTGATCAGACATCTACCGCTGGTGACTTTAAAATAATCTTTCCTACAGATGATGCAAATAATGCGATTATCAGGATAGCCTAATGTCCGGTTGGGGTCGCTCCTCATGGGGTTCAGGAGAGTGGGGCGAAAACCCAGATGCTATTATCTATCTTGGCGGTTGGGGTAGAGGCTCGTGGGGAGAAAACTCGTGGGGTTCATCTCTTGGCTTATCTGCCACAGGTGAGGTAGGGGTAGCAGGCGTTCTTGGTGGGGCAACCGTTAGTCTAAACGGACTTGCTGCCACAGGAGTAGTAGGCTCTGCCAGCGTTGACGCGAAAGGAATTGTTGTTCTTAATAGCTTAGTGGGGGTTGGTTCGGTAGGAAGTGTTACCGTTTACCACAATGCTGTTATTTCGGCTACGGGCGTTGCCGCAACAGGTAATGTTGGTTCTGCTCTTCCGCAGGGCGAAACAGTAATTAATTTGACTGGGCTTGCTGCTACTGGCGGCATGTCAGGAGTAACAGTAGCCGCCAAGGCAAATATCTCAGTCACCGGATTACCAGCTACGGGACGGGTAAACGGCGTTACTGTTGACTTGATAAGAAATGTTCCTGTTACTGGCTTATCAGCAACAGCTTCGGTCGGCCCTGTAACTGTTAACACTTTTACAGTAGTAAGTGTTGGAGGGGTGTCGGGCATAGGTGAAGTTGGTAGAATTTTAATATGGGAAAATATTTATCCCAACCAATTTCCAAATTGGATAGATGTAATAACTTAATTGAGGCACGAACATGGCAACCTACGAAAATGATTTAAGGCTAAAAGAAATTGCGACAGGCGATGAAAGCGGAACGTGGGGTACTTCCACCAATGCTAATCTTGGTCTAGTGGCAGATGCCCTTAGCTTCGGTACAAAGCAGATGACTGCGAATGCCGACATAACATTTACAATGCCGAACGCAGCGGCTGATGGAACTCGTTCTCTTTATTTAAAAATAACTTCAGCGGTTTCTCTTACCGCTCCAAGGGCGGTTACTATTGGCCCTAATACCGTTTCTAAAGTATGGATCATTGAGAATTCTACTACTGGAGGCCAAGCAATAACGATCAGACAAGGGTCGGGTTCTAGCGTGAGCATAGCTACTGGAGCCAAATCGATTGTTTACTCTGATGGAGGAGGGGCTGCTGCTTCTGTTGTCAATGCTAATCCGACATCCTCATCAAACGGTACGGTTACTTCTGTTCAGATGGGAGGAGGATCAACAGGTCTTACTTACAGCGGAGGGCCAATTACTGGGTCTGGGACAATTACTACTGCTGGAACTTTAGCTGTTGCTAACGGCGGCACAGGAGCAACGGCATTAGCTGCAAACAATGTTGTTCTAGGAAACGGTACAAGCGCCGTACAGGTTGTTGCACCAAACACTTCAGGTAACGTACTCACATCAAACGGCACTACGTGGCAGTCAACCACTCCTGCCGCAAGCGGTATATCAGCAGGTCTAAGCATCGCGCTTGCGATGGTCATGGGATTCTAGGAGAAACATAATGTCAAACCCCAATATAGTAGCAGTAACCAGTATTTTAGGAAAAGCGGACGGAGCTAACTTCGCTAATAATACATCCAATGTATTGTTGGCAAATGCCGCTAGTAGCGGCTTTGTGTATAAGATTAACCAGATTGTGGCGGCTAATGTCGATGGCTCTACCGCAGTAAATACTACCGTGGGAATTAATACCGTAGCGAACGGCTCAGGGACTACCTACCCTATCGTGTCTACGGTAAGCGTTCCCGCTGATGCGTCTTTAATAGTCGTAGACAAGACTACTGCAATTTACCTTGAAGAAGACAAGTCCATTGTAGTTCAGAGCGGCACAGCCAGTAAAATTGCTTATACAATCAGCTATGAAATAATAGCCAGCTAGTAAGGAACATACGATGCCTATTGGTAGCGATAAAGGTAATTTTATAAAGCCGGGCTTTGATCCGTTGGCGGCGCAGACCTCTGTAACTTCATATTACCTTTATGTTTGGGGGGAAAACTCTCAAGGTGAACTAGGTATAGGAACATCAGGTTCTGGAGTTAATAAATCGGCTCCCGTACAAATAGATGCAGTGGGTAATTGGGTAAACTACTGGAGCGGCTATACCTTCTCAGGGTCGGTTAAAATAGACGGTAGTCTCTGGACATGGGGGGTGAATAACTACGGTCAACTAGGTAATGGAAATACCGCAGCAACAAGTTCTCCCGGTCAGGTTGGGCCATTAACAAACTGGTTAGAAGCCGCCGCTGGGTATTACCATACTGTAGCCTCTAAACCCGACGGCTCTATCTGGACATGGGGATACAACGCTCAAAGCCAACTAGGCACAGGCAATAACACCAACTACTCCTCTCCTGTGCAAATCGGCGCACTTACCGACTGGAGTAAAACTGCTGCTGGAGGCTACCACGTATTAAGCGTTAAATCCGATGGCACTCTTTGGTCTTGGGGGCTTAACAATTTCGGCCAACTAGGCACAAACAGTGGCGTTGCGCAAACTAATTCTCCAGTACAGATTGGAGCATTAACTACTTGGGCAGAAGTCGGTGTTGCAGCCTTTGGTAGTGCAGCCATTAAAACCGATGGCACTCTCTGGACATGGGGGCAAGGCAGTACGGGGTCACTAGGCACTGGTTCCAATGCCAATACAAGCTCTCCAGTACAAGTAGGTTCGCTTACTACTTGGTCTACAATCTCTGGGGGCAGTGGAACCATGTTCGCCATTAAAACAGACGGCACTCTCTGGGCTTGGGGGAACAACAGTTACGGTCAATTAGGTGGAGGAAACAACACTAGTGGCAACTCATCTCCAGTACAGGTAGGCGCACTTACTACTTGGAGCGCAATCTCTCAGGGTGCTAACCATATTACCTGTCTTAAAACCGACGGCACTCTCTGGGCTTGGGGTCTTAACAATTCGGGCCAACTAGGCGATGGCTCTACCACTGTAAGGTATTCTCCTGTACAGATAGGTTCGCTTACTACATGGAAGCATACTCCGGGCAAAAACAGCACTCCAACATCAAAATCGTCTTTTGGCCTACTAGATTAAGGAATTCATATGCCAGTTACAACATCAGGTGTCCAATACTCTGGTAGGTGGAACCTTCAAGCGCAAGCTCAGGCTCGCGCTGCGGGTAAGTGGACGGGGCTGGGGGTAGGTGTACCCGGTGCGATTTGGGGTTGGGGATATAACGATTTCGGTACAATAGGTGATGGAACTACCACTGTCCGCAGCTCTCCGGTACAAGTAGGAACATTAACTACATGGCTGACGATGGCAGGGGGTTTCGCCCACACACTCGCCATTAAATCCGACGGCACTATGTGGACTTGGGGATTAAACCAATACGGTCAACTAGGTTTAGGTGATACCCTTAACCGCTCTTCTCCGGTGCAATTAGGTGCGTATAACAATTGGGCTAGTGCGGCTGGAGGGAATGTAAACACCGCAGCCATTAAATTCGATGGCACTCTCTGGACTTGGGGTCATAACAACAAAGGCCAACTAGGTGACGGGACTACGGTTGACAAGAAGTCTCCGATACAAGTCGGCGCTCTCACTACGTGGTCAAAAGTAGCTGCGGGTCAAAACCACTGCATCGCCCTTAAAACAGACGGCACTCTCTGGGGCTGGGGGCAAAATGGAGGCGGTGAACTAGGCCAAGGCAATAACACCAACTACTCCTCTCCTGTGCAAATCGGCGCACTTACTACATGGTTACGCATCTCTTGTGGGCAGTACTTCAGCGCCGCCCTTAAAACAGACGGCACTTTATGGATGTTTGGGGACGGCGCTAACGGTCAACTAGGCCAAGGCAACACCACTAACGCCTCCTCTCCGGTACAAGTAGGCGCACTTACTACGTGGAGTAAACTAAGTACTGGGGCGTACAGTACTTATGGCATTACCACTGCTGGCACTTTCTACGCTTGGGGATATAACGGTTCTGGTGGTTTAGGCCAAGGCAACACCCAAGGCTACTCGTCTCCAGTACAGGTTGGAGCATTAACTACATGGTTTGAAGTCTCTGGTGGATCAACGTTCTTTAAAGGCACCACTACTGCTGGAGCGCTTTGGGTTTCGGGAAATGGCAATCAGGGTCAACTAGCCCAAGGCAATAACATTAACTACTCCTCTCCTGTGCAAGTAGGCTCACTTAGTACGTGGGGGCCGTTGCCTGTCCAGCCAAATAGCTATTCAACTGGCCCGATGATTCTGTACTAATGCCATAGAAACCACATAAAGGAATAAGCATGAAAGCACAACTACACTTTATGTCAGGTGTACCCCGCTCCGGTTCTACGGTACTGGCGGCGATACTGAACCAGAATAAGCAGACCCATGTGTCCACAACGTCAGGGCTTGTGTTTGCTTTGGACGGTATGGCTAATACGTGGGCCTCAACAGGGCTTCTCAGAGCGGATGAGAAAAACCACAAGATTCTGGTCGATTCTATGCGCGGAGTTATTGAGTCGTTCTACGAAGGATTTGATGCGCCTGTCATTATAGACAAGGGCCGTGGCTGGCCTATCCCGCAGATCATGCAGGCTATGACGCAAGTTATTGGTGAAAAGCCTAAGATCATTGCTACTGTGCGCTCTATACCAGAGTGCATGGCCTCTTTTGTGCGTGTCGCTAAACCTGATAATCTTGATGATTTTATCTACTCTGGAGAGCTGTCAGAGCATTTAAAGGCCGCTTATATTACGCTACAGACGGGTTATGAGTATGCTCCAGAGTGTTTCTGCATAGTTGAATACGATGACCTTATTGCTGATCCAAAGTCACAGCTTGACCGTATACACGCCTTCTTGGGACTAGATGACTTTGATTATGACTTTGAAGCTATTGACGGCACGAGCGTCCAAGAAGATGACGAAGAGATACACGGTTACGCCGGGATGCACGACATCAAGCCTTCTCTTGCCAAGCAACACAACGAAGACCCGCGAGACGTACTAAAGCACCACTACAGCACGTTCTGTCAGCCTGAGTTCTGGCTAGACAAGCCCCGCACAATGCCTGAGCTACACGACCTAGACCTCCAGTTATCCGCGTCCAAGATGGGTAGCTTTGCAGAGGGGTGGCAGTTAGCTCAGAAGATCGAAAAAGATGAGCCAAATAACCATCGAGCGGCATTTAACCGTGGGTGGTATTTGTTGCGTCAAGGCAAGATACAGGAAGGCTACCAGCTAATGGATCGTGGCCGGATAGTGGGAGTCTTTGGAAACCAACCGCCTAACTCACCTACCTCGCCGTGGGATGGTAAGTCTAAAGGCACAGTGCTGCTTAATTTAGAAGGCGGCTTGGGCGATCAGATACACCAAGTACGCTACGCCAAGTCTATTGCAGCTAGAGGCTGTAAAGTTATTGTCGCTTGCTCTGGCCCTTTGGTAACACTATTCACAGACGTAGCAGGCGTAAGCGCGGTTGTCCAGCACGATTGCTGTCAGGGCGTTTATCACGACTTTTATGTGCAAGGCATGTCGGCTATTGTGCCACTTGGGTTTGAGTTAGAAGACCTAACAGGCGAAGCCTATATTACTAAGCCTAAAACTATTAAAGGGTTCCGTAAGCGCATTGGTATTAGATGGCAGGGGCAGATGGCGTTTGAAGCTGAACACCAGAAGAAGTTCCCGTATGACCTTATGTTTGATGCCTTGAAAGACGTTGATGCTGAGTTTATCTCCTTACAGCGCGATGAAGGTGCGGAGGCTTGTCCTAAGTGGGTTAAGCAGGTTTCACTAGATTCTTGGGAAGATACCCGACAGGCTACGGCTTCATGTGATTTGGTCATATCTTCTTGCACTTCAGTCAGCCACTTAGCGGCTGCAATGGGCGTTGAGACTTGGACGATC
>Ga0308018_10000763_pt1 | contig 15556 bp, 20 predicted proteins | sample Neamet282_FD_203130 | JGI IMG/M metagenome (GOLD analysis project Ga0308018, IMG submission 203130) | Marine microbial communities from water near the shore, Antarctic Ocean - #282 | ecosystem: Environmental > Aquatic > Marine > Unclassified | place: Southern Ocean | collected 2014-10-01
CCAAAACGCTACGGATATGAACAAGATTCTTTTTTAGAAATATTAAAACCTTTTGGATATACTATGTTACGTAAGTTAGGACGTGGCGAAAAGAATGCCGTAATTGGTGTTGCATAACTCCTTTAGATAATAATTATATATACAAGGAGAACATATGTATACTATTCTTACAAGCCTTAATCAAAAATACTGGGACGAAACTTCCAAAATAAATATCCAAAGCTGGGCACAATTTTTGCCAGCAGAAGTTAAGCTTGTCATTTATTCAGAAGATGATATTGATCTAGGACCTCTAAAAGATAGAGTTACTATTAAGAACATCTATTCTACTTGTCCTAAATTATTAGACTTTAAAAATGCACATAAAGATGATCCACATTATAACGGCAATGCACCTGTTAAAGAAACAAAAAAGTTTAAATGGAATGCAATAAAATTTGCACACAAAACTTTTCCTATATTTGAAGAAGCTAAAGTATGTAATACAAATTATCTTATTTGGTTAGATGCTGATGTGCTTATGCACGATTATATTACTATGGAATGGCTAGCTGACTTATTTCCTACAAGGTCCTGCATTTCTTATCTTGGAAGACCATCAAATACTAAAACATCATATGACGAATGTGGCCTTATGGGATACAATTTAAAAACACCATTAGCTAAAACATTTTTAGAATCTTACGAAGAATATTACGAAGGTAATAATTTAGATGAATTAAGGGAAACGCACGACAGTTGGATATTCTTTCAGTTGCGTTTAAGTTTTGAAGAAGGTGGATATGCAGGATTTAAAAACTTAAATCCTAACCCGGTAAACAATAAAAGTCCTTTTAACAATAGTGGAATAAATCAATATATGGTACATTGTAAGGGAAAAGGTAAAGAAAAATTACATAATAAATTTTTAAAACGTTTTAGTATACAGAGTTTCTAAATGCACATATTAATAGCATGTGACCAAGAATATTATGATAAGTGGGGCATAGAACTTTTAAAAAGTACTAGGTATTATAATCCGCATAACTGGTTAAACTTACATTGTCATATAGTTAATCCTAGACTAGGATTTGAACAAGTAAAAGATGTTTACTATTCAACAGAAGAATATTCTTCTCCGTCTATACAGTACCTACAAACTGTAAGATACTTAGTAACAGCAGCAACACTGCCAACTGAACAAGTAATGATATTAGATGCTGATACAGTATGTACTAGAGAATTTTCACAACAAGACTTTAACAATGTAACAGCTAACGTTACAGTACTAAAACATCATAAACAGGCTGCATTGCATACTTGGCTATGCGGACTAGTTACTCTTGGAACTGGAAACTTTAGACATGAGTTTGCTGATAAATTATCTAGCTTACCTGTTAGCAGTTGGCCGTATGGGCATGATCAAGATGTGCTCAATAGCCTATCAGACAAGTATAGTTTTAACGAAGCAACTACAAACTGGATGTGTATGGGTAAACAAAATCCAAAAAGTGTATTCCTTACACTTAAAGGAACCCACAAACTTAATCCTAAATACACAAATCAATTCGAAAGGTATAAATTTTAATGACTGAACTAGCACCACACTTAGGCGGGCACATGAACAAAACGCATGTAGATGAAGGAGCATTTAACTGGCTACTTTCAAATGGAGTTAAAAGTTTCTTAGACATTGGCTGCGGACCAGGTGGCATGGTAGAACTAGCTAACAAAAATAATATCTCAGCAATTGGTATAGACGGTGATCACACTGTTACTAGATTTAATATTGAATCATTTATTATACATGACTATACTACAGGACCAATTGTAGTAGAAGACAAGTACGATGTAGCATGGAGTGTAGAGTTTTTAGAACATGTTGAAGAAGAGTACATGCCAAACTATATGAGAACATTCCAGTGTGCAAAATCAGCAGTAGTTACATATGCCCCTCCTGGATGGGACGGTCATCATCATGTTAATTTGCAAGAAGAAGATTACTGGATTGCAAAATTTGAAGAATATGGATTCAAATTAGATCGACAAAAAACTAATATACTAAGACAGCAATCAACTCTTAACTTAGGTAAAAAGGGTCGTAAAGCGTTTGTAAAAAATAGAGGATTATTCTTTAATAATGTTAAGTAGCTCGTTAAGCGTTGTTGGCATTGAAGGATCATATCGTACTCATCCTTTGCCCAACTTACCAAATTTTAAAGTAGTTCCGTGGACAGATCAAGAAACTATTCAAAATGCCGATGTATACGTACAAGCTAATATTTTAGAGAATAAATTCTTCCGTAAGTTTAGGCCGCAATACGAACATATACGAGACAGCGGCAAACCTTATATAGTAGTTGAAAGTAGCGTGTTTAGACGTAACATGCCGTTTCCTCCGAATGCAAAAGCATATCATAGATACAGTTGGACTAGTTACTTTAGAGATGAAGGTAATTATAATAATGAAAACTGTCCTGATGATAGATGGAAACAAATACAAGCAGATCAAAACTTAGAAATAAAAGATTGGAAAACAGGCGGTGAGTACATATTATTAGCTATGCAACGTCCAGGTGATAGTAGTTTAAAAAACTTAATGGCAATTCACAAAACGTTTGATAACTTTATTGCTAACACTATTGCTGAAATACGCAAGTATACTGATAGGCCTATTGTGTGTAGAATGCATCCTGCAAGAATGGATAGACAGCGACAAGCACTTGGAAAAATTGATACTGCTGGGATTACAATTAGTAAAAACATGCATGGCTCTGGAAACTTAGAAGGCGGCGCCGGGTTATACGAAGATTTTAAAAATGCATATGCAGTAGTGGGATTTAATAGTAATGCACTTACTGAAAGTATTTGTGAAGGAATTCCAACGTTTAGTTTATGCCCTAGTTCAATGGCTTGGGAGTGTTCAAATAAGAACTTAAATACACTTGAGAATCTTGAATACTTTGACAGGCAACAATGGCTTAATAACTTAGGTTACTGCCAATGGCGCGAAGACGAAATTGCTCGAGGTGATCCTTGGCATCATTTAATAAAGGGAATATGATATGGCTAAAGCTAGACTAGCAAATGCAACAGCAAACTCTAAAGGCAGTGGCAAAATGTCTGCAGGCAACGTTGATTTACAAAAAAGCAAATGGCATACTAATAATCTAATAACATATTTTCCAAAAGATAAATCAGAGTTTGACAATTTAGAAAAGTTAGCACAAGACTATATCTTTATGGATCATGGTCCTGAAACTCCTACTATTCCAGCTGATGGCACAGTAGTTACAATGGGCAGTTGCTTTGCTGAAAGATTACGTAATTGGTTAAAAGCAAATGGAAAGAATAGTGACTACATTAATGTACCTGAAGGACTTAATAACTCATTTGCTGTACGACAGTATCTTGAATGGGCATTAACTGGTGACCGTAGTACTGATGCTTATTGGTATGACAACGATCCAAAAGCCGGTGCATATCAATGGGAACCTGTAGATGAACAAAAGGCTCTTTTGGAGCATTTTAAAAAAACAAAAGGTGTAGTAGTTACATTTGGGTTAGCTGAAGTATGGCGAGATAAAGCTACTAAAACTGTATTCTGGAGAGGTGTTCCTGCAAAGTATTTTGACCCAGACAAGCATGAATGTGTTACTAGTACAGTACAAGAAAATGTAGATAATATGAAACGTATCTATGATTTAATTGTGCAACATGCTGGTGCTGACACACAAGTTATTTTTACACTTAGTCCTGTTCCGCTAAATGCAACGTTCATGGGCAGACCAACAATGATTAGCGACTGTGTAAGTAAGTCAACATTGCGTGTTGCACTAGACCAATTTTTCATGCAACATAAACCTGCTACATGTTACTATTGGCCTAGTTACGAAATGGTACGCTGGGTAGGTGCCCATACTGACTTTCCTACACTGTTTGAAGATAATACACCAAGACACGTTAACAACAAAATAGTGTCTATAATAATTGATAATTTTGTTAGAAAGTTTTTTGCAAAATGATACAGATAGAATTCGGCTGCGGAGCAAACCCAAGGATGCTGGGGTATAAAACTTGTGATATAAGAAACTTGCCTGGTGTTGATTATGTATGTAGTGCTATTGAGATTGCTGACCATTGCGAGCATAACACAGTAAGTAATATTTTTAGTAGACATATGTTTGAGCATCTTAGCTTCCATGACGGCGAACTGCACTTAGATGCATGTATGAAAATACTAGCACCGCAGGGTGAACTTAGGATGATGTTGCCTAATATAGAGTTCCATGCACGTCAATGGCTCAGTAGAGATCCTGCTGCAATGAGTCATGCATCAGTTGGATTTTGGGGATGGCAACGTGAAGTAGAAGACGGCGAAGATTGGGATATTCATAAAAGCGGATATGATACATTAACAATGATGCAGTTGCTAACTAATAAAGGTTTTGTAAATGTTAAAAGTCATGCAAAGCCTACAGGCAAACATTTAATTGTTTCAGCAGTGAAGCCATAATATAATCTCAGTCATTAACTACTAATATAAGTACTTGCATGAAACAGACATATGTATTAGTAACAGGCGGATTTGATCCTCTACATAGTGGGCACATTGCTTACTTTAAAGCTGCAAAAAAATTAGGAACAAAACTAATTGTAGGACTTAATTCAGATGAATGGCTCGAGCGTAAAAAAGGCAAAGCATTTATGTCATGGAACGAGCGTTTATGTATTGTAAATAATTTACAAATGGTAGACGAAGTTTTTACGTTTATGGACGATGATGATAGTGCTACAAACTTTATAAGACAAGTTAAAGCACACTACCCTACAGATAAATTAATTTTTGCCAACGGCGGAGATAGGACATCTGACAACATTCCAGAAATGATAGTTGATGATGTTGAATTTGTATTTGGTGTAGGTGGTGAAGATAAGAAAAACTCTAGCAGTTGGATACTTGAAGATTGGAAAGCTCCAAAGACAATTCGTCCTTGGGGATTTTATAGAGTACTTGATACTGGACCAGATTGGGCAGTAAAGGAACTTACAATTATGCCTGGCAAAACATTATCAGATCAACGACACACACATCGATCCGAGCATTGGCATGTTGTACAAGGTGAAGTAACTATTACAACAGAATTTAAAGACCGAGTATCGACTGCTACTATTAAACCGCAAATGAGTTATGATATCGGAAAGCTAGTTTGGCACAGACCACACAATAACACTGACAAACCAGTTAAGATTATTGAAACATGGTTTGGAGACATACTAGAAGAATCAGATATAGAAAGAAGAACTAAATGAAAGTATTTGTAGGATATGATACTAGAGAAGATATAGCATACCAAGTATGTAAGCACAGTCTTGAAGCACGTAATAAAAACGTAGAAGTAACTCCATTGGTGCAAAACAAACTTAGAGAAGCAGGCTGGTACACTCGTCCTGTAGATAAACTTGCAAGTACAGAGTTTACATTTACTCGCTTTCTTATTCCGGAACTAACTAACTTTAATGGCTGGGCATTGTTTTGTGATAGTGACATTATCTTTTTAAATGATGTTAAAGAACTATTTGATCAAGCAGATGACAAGTATGCAGTAATGTGTGTTAAGCATGACTACACTCCTAAAGAAGGCATTAAGATGGACGGACAGACGCAAACTGTTTATCCACGTAAAAACTGGTCAAGTGTAATGTTAGTCAATTGCGGGCATCCTAGTAACGCTAAACTTGATATGGATTTAGTTAATGATCCAAACATAACCGGCGCATACTTACATAGGTTTAGTTGGTTGCCAGACGAAGAAGTTGGCGAGTTTAGCCACGAATGGAACTGGTTAACTGATTGGTATAAGGAAGGGATTGATGGTACACCAAAAGCATTACACTATACAGAAGGCGGACCGTGGTTTGAAAACTATAGAAATTGTCCATGGCACAGTACTTGGAAAATTGAACTACAGGAGATGATGAATGGATGATAATGATGCATTAGAACAAGCAGAATTAGATCTAAAAGAAAGACAAGAAAATACTACTGACCGGTATGTATATAAGCGTGATCAGGACGCAGGAGAAATCAAAATGTTAGCAATTGATACTAGAGACTCTATTGTTAGTTGTTTTGCACAAGGTAGCCAAGCAGAAGAAATTGCTGGCTGGAAACAATTACAGAACTGGGATACAACCATTCCAGTAGTATTCCGTAGTATGGCCCAGCGCAAAACTGTAAGAATGTGTGAACATCAAAAACGTCCGTATTATTATATTGACACAGGATATATTGGTAATTTAAATAAAAAGAAACACTGGCATCGTGTTGTACCAAATGGTATGCAACACAGCCAGCCTAGATTTGATTTACCAGCTGATAGATTTGATAAGTGTATTGATAGTCAAGATATTAGGTTTAAGGGCTGGCGAAAAAACGGAGGCCCTATATTACTTGTAACCCCGTCAGGCAAGCCGTGTTCATTTTACGGAATTGATAGAGACTCGTGGATACAAGAAACTGTTGCGGAAATTAAAAAACATACAGATAGAGAAGTAATTGTTAGGAACAAAGGTCTTAGAAGAGAGAGAGTTAGATCGCATAGTATATACACACAGTTTGAAGAAGATAATATTTTTGCTGTTGTAACTTATAACAGTATTGCTGCAACTGAAGCAATTGGGTATGGCATTCCGGCATTTACATTAGCACCAAATGCTGCTGATTTTGCATGCGGAACTGATTTAAGTAAAATTGAAACACCGTTGTACGTAGACGATGATAAAGTAATAGGTTGGCAAAACTGGTTAGGGTATTGTCAATTTAATCCGCAAGAAATGGTTGCAGGGACTGTATTACCAATGCTAAGGGAGTATGGAATTAAATGACTATTACAGTAGCAAGTTACTTAATGGGGATACCTCCAGGAAACACAAATCCCGAAAAACCAGCTATCATAGTTAATGCAATTGAAGGTGTTTGGAAGGCAGGTGATGAAGGTACTATCGTTACTGATTATAATGTAATCGATGCCGACGTTGCAGTAATGCAAGGATTTGTTCACCCAGGCAGTAAAAAATCAAAACATTTAGATCTTAGACAACGTGTTATTAATCATCAAGCCTCTAGAGGAAAACGTACTCTTATTGTTGATGCTAACTTATTTTTATATGCTGACATAGGAAATAGTAATAAGTTTTTAAGATATAGTTACGATGGCATCTTTCCTACTACAGGAGAGTATTGTAATAATACACCTGATCCTGCAAGATGGGAATTAATTAAAAATACGTTAGGAATAGATTTAAAACCTTGGAAAAACAATGGCAATTATATTTTAATTTGCTGTCAACGTGACGGCGGCTGGAGCATGGACAATCAACCTTTGCTTCCTTGGGTAGTAAGAACAATACAAGAAATTAGAAAATATTCAGACAGAACAATAGTAGTAAGATTTCATCCAGGCGACAAAAATCAAGTAGATCATAAAAGGTCAATTGCTAGATATAGATTACCTAATGTAAGAGTGTCTAATGCAGATACTATTATGCAAGATATGTCAAATGCACATTGTTTAGTAAATCATAATTCTAGTCCAGGTGTAGTTGCTGCTATTGAAGGACTGCCAGTGTTTTTAACAGACGCAGGAAGAAGTCAAGCTAAAGACGTAGCGCATACTAACTTTGCTGATATTGAAAATATAACAAAGTTTGATCGACAACCTTGGATTGAAAAAATGGCAATGATGCATTGGTCACTGGACGAACTTAAAGCTGGAACAGCATGGAAACATCTTAAACAATGGGCGGAAAAATAATGACAGATATAACAGTACTAACAACATTTCATCAAGAAGGTCTTGAAGTATACGGACAAAGATTTTTAGATAGTTTTGCTAAAAATATTGATAAACGGATTAAGCTTTTAGTGTATGCAGAAAATTGTACACCAGTAAATCCAGATCCAGAACAAATTACAGTATTAGATGCAAAGATAGCACTACCTAAGCTAAGTGCTTTTAAAATGAGATGGGGAGCTGTTCCTAAAGCAAACGGAATACCTCCTGATGATATTAAAGCAAGTAGACCGCGCGACTGGCACAAGGAATTTAAGTGGGATGCTGTACGCTTCGCTAATAAGACATACGCTGTGTATGACGCTGTACAGCGTTCTAAGGACTGGTGTGTGTGGATGGATGCGGATACGTTTGTGCATAGTCCATGGAGCTATGATGAGTTTTTAGAGCAATTACCTAGCGAAAGTTGGATTACATATGTAGGCAGAGGCAAAGGATCACAAACTTGGCCTGAATGCGGATTCTACGGATTAAACTTACATAACGACACATGTAAACAATTCATTGCAGAATTTGAAAGAGTATATGAAGACGCCGAGAATGGAATATTCCAATTAGGAGAATGGCATGACAGTTATGTCTTTGGAACTATTTTAAATAATATGAAAGTTGATGCGCCTAATGTACATGATTATAGTGCTAACATATACAACAATCCTGCAAAGACAGGTGGCGGCGGTCATCCGTTAATTAATAGTGTTTTAGGTAAATGGATTGATCATTTAAAAGGTGTCAGAAAAACAGAAGGCCGTAGTCGAAACAAAGACTTAATGCAAGGACGTCAGGAAGCGTACTGGAATGAAGTTTAGTTTATGGAGACAAAATGGCGCACTCAACAGTAGACCAGTTTTTGATGCCTTTGCTGATAGTCTTGTGGACGCTGGGCATGATGTGCGTACTAATGATAACAGCTGCGATGTTGATGTTATTTGGAGTGTTCTTTGGAATGGCCGAATGGCTGCGAACAAGAGTATATGGGAAGATAATCAACGTAATAAAAAGCCAACCATAGTATTAGAAGTTGGCGGCATCAAACGCGGCACTACGTGGAAAGTAGGACTAAATGGAATTAATAGGGATGCTTATTTTGGGAGCGTGGGTAATGATTCTTTACGTGCTGATAAGCTGGGGTTATCTTTAAAACCGTGGCGCACTAAAGGTAGTTACATTCTTATCTGCGGCCAACATGAAAAAAGTTTACAATGGCAAGACATGCCTAACATGACAGCATGGCTAGGCAACACTATTAATACTATTAGAGAAAATACAAACTTACCTATACATTGGAGACCACATCCTAGGTATCCAGTGCAGTATGTAGAACAAGACTTTAAAAATGTTATACGACAAACACCTAACAAGTTAGATAGCACATATGACGATTACGATTTTAATGTAAGAGATGCATGGGCTACAGTATGTTGGAGCAGCAATCCTGGTCCACATAGTATTATTGCTGGCATACCGGCATTTGTTGGCCCAAGTAGTTTAGCATATGATGTTGCTAGTAATAATCTAAACAACATAATGACTCCTCCAATGCCTGACAGGCAGCAGTGGTTAAATGACTACGCACATACCGAATATACCTTAGAAGAAATATCTTTAGGAATACCATTAAAGAACTTGACATCTGAGCTTTAAGACGCTATAATAGTAGTATGTTAAAGAATCATACTATTGAAGACTGTCTTGAAATGCTTGCTGGATTTAGAGTAGAATCCGATAAACTTTCTCTAATGAAAGAAGACTATACTATTATGCATAGTATTGCAAGGCAATGTCTTAAAGGAACTGCACTTACTGATAGACAGTTTGCTTTAATGCAAACAAAACTATTAGCATACACAGACCAATTTAGCAACGCTGATATTTTATTAGATGATTGTATTAATAATCTAAGACAGCCGTTACGTAGTATTGATAGAAGCAAATACATTAAATTTCAAGACAATACTATTGTTGTTAGATTTCCTTTTAAGAAATCGTATATTATGTTAATTAACGAAATATCGCATCCTAGTTGGAATGCTGAAGGATACCATCACCAAAAAGGCACTCATGTACACTACTTTAGCTATGACGAAACTAATGTTTTAAATTTACTTGATAGATTTGGTGATAAAGGATTTACTATTGATAAAGAGTTAGAATTAGTATATCATGAAATTAAGCACATAGAAGCACAAAAAGATAGACATGTTCCAGGCATTTATAATATGGAATTAAAAAATGTTAGTGACAGGTTAGTTACAGCACTTGAAAATGACATAGGTCCACTTAATAAGTCTACACTACTGAAATACGTAGATAGAAGATTTAAGTATGGGATAGAACATATTGATGACTCTACACCAAGTGATGGTAGAGAACATATTGCATACAGAAAAACAATAGTATACGAAAGTAAGCCATCTACAATATCATTAAATGAGCTATTGGATGACTTATGGATGTTAGATAGATTCCCAATGCTAGTTGTACTTGATAAAGATAAAGCTGAAACACAATTACATCAGTTGGTTACGTATTATAGAGATTTATTAGATTCAGCTGAACAAAGTGTTCTATTTAGATTAGACGATAAAGATGCAGGATTTAACCAATTAGTTAAAGATAGAAAAATTAATAATTGGGTTGACAAAACAACAAAAGTAGTGTATATTAGTAAAGATAAGTTACCTAAGGTTCTTATTAATAACGAATGGAAACCGATAGTAACTTTAACATTTGATAGCGCAATGGATAAAAACGTAAACACTTTTATTAATAGTATGTGCGATTTAGTTGTATTTAGAGAAGAATACGTAAGTCCTTTTAGGAGACATAGTAAATTATATGGCTAGTTGTAGATTAATTATTGAAGACGAAGTTAATATTAAGTTAGAAGGTCTTGACGTTGATATTCGCCGAAAAGTTGCAAATGCACTTAAATTTGAGGTTCCGTATGCAAAGTACATGCCTCAGTATAAGTTAGGCAGATGGGATGGTAAGGTTAACTTTTTTGGTATTGGCGGGTCTGGTTATGTTAATCATCTTGATGTTATTGCTGAAGTGTTACAACGCAACAATGTAGAGATAGTTGACATACAAGATAACAGGCACCCTATAACATTAAACTTTAAGCCAGTAACAGAACGCTACTGGGCAGACCAAGGCATATGCTGGCCAGAAGGACATCCTGTTGAAGGTACAGAAATTATTTTACGTGACTACCAAGTAGACGCTATTAATAACTTTTTAGCAAATCCACAAAGCTTGCAACAGATTGCTACTGGTGCAGGTAAAACTATTACGACAGCAACACTGTCACATATTGCAGAGCCCCATGGACGTAGTCTAGTTATTGTTCCTAATAAGTCACTTGTTGAACAAACTGAAGAAGACTATATTAATTGCGGGCTCGACGTAGGGGTATATTTTGGAGACAGAAAACAGTTAGGTAAGACTCACACTATTTGTACTTGGCAGAGTTTAAATATACTCGACAAGAAACACAAGGATGGTTCGGCTGTGTTAAGCCTTGCAGAGTTCCTAGAAGGTGTAAGCACTATTATTGTTGATGAAGTACACCAAGCGAAAGCTGAAGTTCTTAAGAACTTGCTCACTCGTAACCTACGTAACGCACCTATCCGCTGGGGCTTAACTGGTACTATACCTAAAGAAAAGTTTGAGTTTGAAAGTATTCATGCAAGCTTAGGTCCAGTTATTGGCAGTATTACAGCAAAAGAATTACAGGATAAAGGTGTATTATCAAACTGTCATGTCAATGTTGTGCAGTTAATTGATACAGTAGCACATGCAGGATATCAAGAAGAATTAAAATACTTAACAACAAATACACAAAGAATTGAATACATGGCTAAACTATTAACCACTGTATCACAAACAGGCAATACATTAATTTTAGTAGATAGAATTAGTGCAGGACAGGCATTACAAGAATTAATTCCAGGCAGTACATTTGTCAGTGGAGCAGTAAAAGTAAAAGACAGGAAGGAAACTTATGATACAATTCGTGAAGGAACGAATGAAGTTATTATTGCTACATATGGTGTGGCAGCGGTGGGGCTTAACATACCTCGTATTTTTAACCTTGTGCTTTTGGAGCCTGGCAAAAGTTTTGTAAGAGTAATACAATCAATCGGGCGCGGCGTCCGAAAGGCAAAAGATAAAGACTTCGTTCAAATATGGGATCTAACTTCTACGTGCAAGTTTGCGAAGCGACATTTGACGCAACGTAAGAAGTTCTATAAGGAGGCACAATACCCCTTCACCATAGAAAAGGTAGATTGGAATTAATATATGAGAATACTGACATTAGATAATAAGTGCTTTAGCTTAGAAGATTTACCCGAACAGATAGATGATGATGTACGTTTTAGTGTACTAGATAATAGTGATCCTAAAGAACCAGACTTCTTTTTTGTTCCTCTTATTTTCCTAGAAAGTTTTAGTGCTCCGGCTATGGTGTTAAACATTGCTGGCAAAGAGATAACAATGCCAGTTGACTGGAGCATTGCTGTAGGATGTAGTGAGAGCGGAATGGATCTTGAAATATTGCCGCTGACTAGTATTAATGATAGAGGCTTTGAGGCATTTCTATTTAATCCACTAACGGGATTTAAAATGGATTTTGGTGATATAAATATCGTTAACTTTTATACAGACGTAAAATGGTATTTTCCTAAAATGAAGAATGGACAGCTACTAACAGTGCCGATTGATACAGGTGATAAGCCGCGGTGTGCCTACTTCGTTAAAGATATATCTAGACAATGTGAAGTCATTGAATATTCGAAGTTAATTTAGAAAGATGCAATAATGCAAAATATATTTCATAGACATTTAAATCTACCCTTTGCAATTACAAAGCATCCGGATTTTAATGGAATACCAACAGACATGAAACACTATGATGTCAACGGTTATGTCGATACTGCAATGCACGACTTTCATAAAAGTTTAGGGTTGTATATAAGACATACGGAAATATTTTATACACCTCCAGGCGGCAACTTGCCAATACATTGCGATGAAACGGAACTTACTAACCATGTTAAAATAAACACAACATGGGGACCAGAAGAAGGTGTTACCCGATGGTGGACATCGAATAATGTTACTGTTAACGACGGACGAGAAGGAGCAAAGGAAGTACTTGAGAACTTTGACGATAACGTAATAGAAGACTTCTCATACAGAGAACATAGGGTGTTAGTTGCAAATACAAATGATTGTACACTTGTACATCAAGCAAACACTAACATACCCAGTCTAGTGAATGTAGGTCAACTGCACGACACACATAACCCAACGGACCAAGGCAGATGGACAATATGTTTTGTTCCTGCAAGAGAAAATGAGTACTACATATTCTGGGACGAAGCATTAGAAATTTATAAAGATTATATCATAGGAGAGAATGATGGGAATTAAAGCAGGTAAAATATGGGGTGGCACAGAGTTAGTCCATGCAAATGGTGTACTAGAGTTTCACCGCATTGAATATAAAGCAGGCTACAAATGTAGCGAACATGCACACGAATTTAAATGGAACGGGTTCTTTGTTGAATCAGGTTCAATGATAATTCGTGTTTGGCAAGACGGTGCTCAAGACGGACTAGTTGATGAAACTATTCTAAAAGCAGGAGACTTTACACAAGTAAAGCCAGGACTAATTCATCAGTTTGAAGGAATTGAGCCAGGTGTTGCATTTGAGTTATATTGGGCAGAATTTAACCATAACGATATTGTCCGGCGTACAATTGGCACACCAGTAAAGTAATGGGAGACCTTGTTCCAGGCGAAGTATTAATATACGAAAGAGTAGCGGATGTAGTGTATGCAAAGTACAGGGATCCTCCGCATAACAAAATACCTCGTTGGATTATGGGTGGCGACAATGATAGTATAGATCGTGCAAAGGCTAAAGCACAAGGTGATTTGTTTACATATCAAGATTGGCAAGACATAAATGAAATGGCTAAAACAAATAAAACACTATCAGTATACTTAAACAAAGTATTAAACATATATCTATTATCAAAGGAAAGTAAATGATTACAATAATTGCAGGCCCTTGCCAGCATGAAAGCTTAGAACAGAGTTTAGAAATTGCAAGGCATTGTAAAGATATATGCGACAAGTACGGTGCAGACTATTACTTTAAAGCTAGCTTTGATAAAGCTAATAGAAGTAGTTTAGGTGGTAAACGAGGATTAGGTATAGATAAAACTTTGCCTGATTTTCAGAAAATGAAAGCCCAAGGATTTAAAATACTTACTGATGTGCATACTGAAGGACAAATTAGTAGATGTAAAAATGTAGCTGACATTTTACAAATTCCTGCATTCCTCTGTAGACAAACTGATTTACTACAAGCAGCTTGTGCTACTGATTGTATTGTTAATATTAAAAAAGGACAGTTCTTAGCACCATGGGATATGAATGGTATACTGTCAAAGACAGAAGGCGCCAAAGAAGTTTGGATAACAGAGAGAGGAACTAGCTTTGGGTATAACACTTTGGTTGTTGATTTTACCGGCATTGATTATATGCTTAATAATTTTGATGTGCCTGTGGTTCTTGATGCCACACACAGCGTACAGAAACCAGGCGGCCTCGGAGGCAGCAGCGGTGGCAATAGGAATTATGTTCCTGGCTTATGTCGTGCAGGTAGTGCTTTGGGAATTAGGAATTTCTTTTTAGAAGTACATCCGGATCCAGACAACGCACCGAGTGACGGTCCTAATATGCTTAGGATAGAAGACTTTGATAAAGTAATAGGAGAAATACATGAGTACAGCTATACTGATTCCAGCAAGAGCAGCTTCAACCCGGTTCCCTGATAAACCACTAGCATTGCTTAACGGTGTGCCAATGATCCGTAGAGTATACGATCGTTGCTGTAAGACAGGCTTAGACACCTTTGTGCTTACTGATAGTAAGAAGATTGCTAGCCTATTTCCTGAAGGTAACATAGTAATAGACGATACTGATTACGATAACGGCACTGAAAGATGTTGCGGAGCACTTGACAAACTTCCTAAAAAATACGATACTATTATTAATGTTCAAGGCGATATGCCTGACGTTACACAAGAGATGATTGAGAAGATTGAATTTGTACTTCAGTACGATACGCTAGCAACTGTATGGACTGACTTTCCAGATGAGAGCTTGACAAATGATCCTAATAGTGTTAAACTAATACATAACTACTCCCATGCTAACTGGTTTGGTAGAGGATTTGCATATGGTAGTTGGCACTTAGGTGTGTACGGATATAAGACACATGTGCTTAGATTATACAACGGCTTACGCAAGCCACCTGAAGAAGATATTGAAAAACTAGAACAGTTGCGTTGGATACAAGCTGGCTATAGAATAGCATTAGGTAAAGTAACATTTGACGGAATGGAAATTAATACTCCAGAGGACTTAGAACAATGGCACAGCAAAAACTCCCAGTAAAAGATATACTTGCAGCAATTGATATGAACGCAAAGAATGTGTGGGATGAATTGACTGATGAAGAACGGAAGTCCGTTAGCTTTTGGTTATTGAATAGATATGTTAGTAGTGTATCTGGTAAAAGAGACGACCAAGAACTAGCTATATTTAAAACTAATGAGTATTATAATAAGAACTTTAACGTATTAGGTACAAGGCATCCTAAGCTACAATGGCAACTACTTTGTGCAAGCGGAGCAACTGGC
>Ga0308018_10000765_pt1 | contig 15545 bp, 15 predicted proteins | sample Neamet282_FD_203130 | JGI IMG/M metagenome (GOLD analysis project Ga0308018, IMG submission 203130) | Marine microbial communities from water near the shore, Antarctic Ocean - #282 | ecosystem: Environmental > Aquatic > Marine > Unclassified | place: Southern Ocean | collected 2014-10-01
CGGTAATTGGGTCCGTGTCGCCTCTGATGGGCCTGATGGGGACCGTCATTGGAATCATGAATGTGTTTCTTGGCATTACTGTGTCGGGTTCCAGCAACATGGCGGCTGTGGCCCCGGGTGTTGCCGGTGCTCTGGTCACGACGGTCGCTGGGCTGTTTGTCGCGATCCCTGCGGTGATCGCCTACAACCATTTCGTCGGCAAGCTCAATCTCGTCAGTGGCGAACTCGAAGGCTTCTCCAGTGAGTTCATTGGAACGCTCGCGCGGGAGGGGCGCGTCTAGATGTCCTCTTTGGGTGCGCACCGCAGGGGTGGCGGTCGGTCTCGGGCCGACCTTCCGATCAACGCCGACATCAACGTGACCAGTCTCGTCGACGTTGCGTTCACGCTGCTCGTGATCTTCATCATCACCGCGCCGATTCTTCAAGGCGGCATCGAGGTATCGATCCCGAGGGCTGATGTGCAGCCGTTGAACACGGAGGAAGCCCCCTTCTTCATAACGATCACGCGTGACGGCGAGATCTTCATGGAGGAGAGCTCGGTGACCCTTGCTGAACTCGAGTCGGGGTTGCCCCAGCTGCTGTCGACTGGAACGGTCGAGCGTGTCTTCATTCGGGCGGATTCGGTCGCCTACTGGGGCCCCGTTCTCAAAACGATGGCCATCGCAGTGAACAGTGGTGTGCCCTGGTCCGTGGTGGGCGAGCCCTACCGTCCCGGGGGGGAGTGATTCGATGACGCGTCGTGGGCGTGGACTTGACCCATTTGACCGATGGTCCATGGGATTGTCTGCCTTGGTGCACGCATCAATTTTCTCGCTGGGGTGGCTGAGCACACTCTATGATCCGCCCCAGATGGAGTTTCTGACCTACGAAATCGATCTGGTGTCACCGCCGCCTGCTCGGCAGGCCGAGGTGCCCGAGCCGGCCACCGAAGAGCTGGTGATAGAGCGGCCAGAGCCGGAGCCGGCACCGCCGGAGCCGGAGGTCGAGGAAATCGTACCAATCCCTGTCGATGACCCTGAGCCCGAGCCTGACCCGCCTCCCGAGGCGCCACAGGACCCAGTCGAGGACGATTCGCCGGAAGCGGCCGAAGAAAGCGTTGTCGCAGCCGCGGTCGATGAGCCTGAGGAAGAGCCGGAAGAGACGGGTGAGGGGCTCAATGTGCGCATTGAGGGCTTGCGGCGTGACTACCCTCAGTACTATGAGAACATCATCCGCCAGATCCAGCGATGCTTCCGCTGGCGGGATGGGGGGAATTGGGAAACGGTCCTGTTTTTCAACATCGACCGCGAAGGGAATGCGGATAAAATCCAGTTCGTGACGCGGTCGGGCAGTAACGGGTTCGACTACGAGTCGATGGGCGCCGTCGAATGTGCGGGCAAGGCGGGGCGCTTTGGAGCATTGCCCGAAGATCTTCCCTATGAACGATTCCCCGTCCGATTCCGGTTTCGACCATCGGGCGATTCTGAAGCATTCTTTCCGGCCGCTGGGACTCCTGGCGAGGTGACGTTCGAACGATGAGCTTCAGAAGTCGTGTGGTGTGGTGTGCCGGTGTTCTAGCAGGGGCGACCGTTCTGATCGGCCCCGGCGGCGTGAGCGCTCAAGAAGAGCTACCAGGAATCGAACTCGGACTCACGTATGCGTCGTCCTATTTGCCGGCCCTCGCGGTTCAGCCGTTCATGGGGAGCTTCGGTGGAGACGAAATCGCCCCCCAAGTGGAAGCGATTGTAGGGCGTGACATGCGCAACTCCGATCGATTCGAGGTGCTGGATTCACTTCCCGGTGCCATCGTCGGAGAGCAGGTCGATTATGGTCTCTGGGACCGGCTCGGTGCAGTCTGGCTGGTCACGGGTCAGGTAGAGGGGGCTGGCGACGGGTACGTCCTGATCGTGGAACTTCACGATGTCGTCTACGGCGAGGTGCGAGAGCGGGGACGCTTTCGTTTGCCGGACCAGACCGACGAAGACTTCAGGATGGCCGTGCACCGTACCTCCGACGAAGTCGTGCGCTGGGCCACGGGTGACCCAGGCATGGCAGCAACTCGGATCGCCTTCTCAATGTTGGGTAGCGACAACAACAAGGAGATCTACGTCATCGACGCCGATGGCGAGAACCTGCATCAGGTTACTCGTTACGGAAGCATGACCGAGTCTGCGACGTGGTCGCCTGATGGGTCTCGGCTTGCCCTCGCGTCATGGAAGACCGGCGTGCCCCGGATCTATGAGATCGATCGATTCGGTGAGAACGAGCGAATGGTTCCGGCGCTTCGAGGTCTTGGTGACTATATCACGCCGACGTATCACCCGGACGGTGAGACCATCGCGTTTACGGTGATGGGAAGTGACTCTCAGAGCGGAATCTTTACCTACAATTTTGCGCAGAATTGTTGCCTTTCATTTCTGTCGGGTGGGCCATGGCACGATTACGGTCCCACGTACTCGCCCGACGGACGATGGCTGGCCTTCGCCACACTTCGTTTCGGGACTGACGTGCCACAGGTAATGATGATGCCGGCGGAAGGCGGCTCGGCAGAGACGCTGTCACCCTACGAGTACGGCGGCGGTGGATTCTACTCCGGGGCCGACTGGTCTCCGAGTGGGGATTTCGTCGCATTCCACGGGCGTATCGACCGCCGCGGCCGATATCACATCCTCGTCGCCGATCTCGAAGACGGAGGCCGCGTCCTTCGGCAGCTCACCTCGGAGGGGAACAACGAGTCTCCGAGTTGGGCTCCAGACGGTCGACACCTGGTCTTCAAGGGTGAGCGTAATTGGGGCACGGGGCTGATGATTGTAGACGTCGCCACCGGCAAGATTAGGTCGCTTCTGGGGGGGCGGGTCATCGACCTTCCCGACTGGTCACCGGCATTGCCTCCGACGTAGTAATGCGGTCGCTCGAATGAGTCTTCGGACAGCGGTATCGAGGGCTTCTCAGTCTGCGGTCGGGCAACGTAGGATAAACGTTGCGTTTTCGTGGCATGAGACCTATATGGCAGGGGGACTTTTCCCTCTGAAAAAGGGCGTTAGCTTCGTTTAGTTAGACGCCCCTAGCACGTTCTGAATTCATTTCAGTTCGTTAAACCCGGGAGATGGGATGATCGTCCGTCGTTTTTTCGTAATGGTTTTTGCAGCCACGCTCCTGGTAGGCGCTTGCGGTGGTGATCCGCCGCCGCCGCCGCCACCACCGCAGCCAGACGCTGATTCGCTTGCGGCCTACAACGACTCCGTAGCAGCCGCAGCGGCTGAACGTCGGGCCGAGGCCGAGCGTGTTGCCGCAGAGCGTGAGGCGGAGGCTGCCAGTCAGCGGGCTATGCGCGCCGCGCGTGCAACGCTCGAAGAGATGGTCTTCTTCGACTACGACATGTCCGAGATTCGTGACGATGCGCAGACCGCGCTTCGTGCGAAGGTCGACATTCTGCGTGCCAGTCCGCAGGTCCAGATCCGCATCGAGGGTCATGCGGATGACCGTGGCTCCACAGAGTACAACATGGCGCTCGGTAATCGTCGCGCCGAAGCGATCCGCCAGTTCCTGACGGGCTTCGGCCTCGCGGAGAACCGGTTCGAGATCGTTTCGTTCGGTGAAGGTCGTCCGCTCCAGCAGGGATCGACTGATTCTGCCTGGGCGCGGAACCGGCGTGGTCAGTTCGTGATCACGGCGGGTGCCAACGCGATCAACCCCGCCAACTGACGGGGATGTATCTGAGAGACCCCTCCTCCGGCTCGCCGGGGGAGGGGTTCCTTGTGCATATGAGGACAGTATGGATCGACGACTGATCGGCCGTGCAGTGACCCTGTTCGTGGTTTCCGCGATGTCAGGCGGATGCGCCATGAAGGGAGACATTCGCCTGCTCCAGGAGGAGTTACGAATGGGTTCCGCACGTCAGGACTCCATACTGACTCAGATCCGGCTGGAGACACTTCAGACGCAGGACTCTCTGAGGAATCAGAACGATCAGGCGTTTGAGCTTCGTGGTGACTTGAATCGGCAGCTTCAGCAGATCAGTCAGACACTCGTTCGTCTCGAGGCGATCGCCGGTGAAAATCAGCGAGGCCTCGCTTCGGTCCGGGATCAGTTGGCGAACATTCGGCGCACACCGAACCCCCGACCAACCACGACGGTCACCGATAACTCGGATATGACTGGCGGAGGCGGAGAGAGCCTCATCGCCGGCGCCGACAATCCGGATGAATTGTGGCGGGTGGCGCAGGACCAGGTGCAGCGGGGTTCGTTGAACTCAGCGACGAACGCCTTTGAGGATTTCCTCGCGCAGCACTCCACCGATGAAAGAGTGGTCGACGGCCACTTCCACCTGGCTGACATCCTCCTGCAGCAGGGTCGTCCAGAGGATGCGCTTGCCGCGTTCCAGGAAATCCAGTCGCTGTTTCCAACGCATGCCAAGGTGCCTGACGCGCTATTTCGGGTCGCCAACATTCAGCTTCAACTCGATGACGGGGACGGAGCAAAAGTGACGCTCGAACGTCTTGTGAACACGTACCCCGGCTCGACTATGGCCATGCTCGCCCGGGATATGCTCGAAGAGATCGGGTAGTGCATACGCCGGCGAATCTCTCAGCCGGCGGGCGGCCCACCGTTCCGGGGCGCTGACCGATGCGTTGCCCACAGTGTGACGCGACGGAGAATCGAGTCGTCGATACCCGAGCGAGTCGAGGTGGGCGTGCCGTACGCCGCCGCCGGGAGTGCACCGTCTGTGGTACCCGCTTCACGACGTACGAGTACGTCGAAGAGCGTCCGATTCAGGTGCTCAAGCGCTCGGGTGCAATTGAGGATTTCGATCGAGCCAAGCTAATCGGGAGCGTAAAGGTCGCATGCGCGAAACGGCCAGTGTCGGCATCGGACATGGAGGCGCTCATCGATGACATTGAGGATGAGTTTTCACGAGAAGCCGGGGTAGAGGTACCAAGTGCGCGCCTGGGTGCCCTGGTCATGGAACGACTCAAGCCGATCGATCGCGTCGCATACGTGCGTTTTGCGTCGGTTTATCGGAACTTCCAGGACGCCGGTGAGTTCCAAGAATTCGTCGACGAAATGGCCGCTGCCCAAGACCGGGAGGAGCAGCGGCGCAATCAGGTCGAACTGCTCATTTAGGGTCGTTTCAGAGATCGTTCAGCGAACCCTGTGCCGATCCGTTCTCTCCATCGAAGTTCGAATACGCCGTGTCGATGATAAACCGCAACGCCAAGGGCGAGATGCCCTTTCTGGATCACCTTGAGGAATTCCGTTGGCGGATTCTCTGGGCGATGCTCGCGCTTATCAGCGCGTCGATTCTCTCGTTTGGTCTCGTCTATTACTTCAATGTGCTTGAACTGCTAGTAGAGCCCATTCGCGATGCCTACGATGATCCGAACCTTCGACTGATCTACCTGTCACCGGCCGACCCTTTCTTCGTTACGCTGCGCCTCGCGATTTACGGCGGTGTGATTCTGGCGTTTCCGATCCTGGTTTATCAGGTGTGGGCATTTCTGTCGCCAGCGCTTGAGAAAGATGAACGCCGCGCGATTGTGCCGGCACTCTATCTCGGCCTGTTGCTGTTCATTGGTGGCGTGGCGCTCGCCTACTTCGCGGCGCTTCCCGTTACGCTCGAATTCTTCAAAGCGTTCCTGACCGATTCTATCGAAGGGACTCTGGAGATCAACGCGACGCTCGGCTTTGTGGTGAAGATGCTTATCGCGTTTGGTACGGTCTTCGAGCTTCCGATTGTGATCCTCGCGCTCAGCCTCATGGGCGTCGTGACACCAGCCTTCCTGCGCTCTAAGCGAAGGCACGCAATCGTCATGATCACAGTTCTGGCCAGCTTCATCACGCCGGGCGACGCGATCACGCTGACCATCATGATGATGCTCCCACTCGTGCTGCTCTACGAGTTCGGCATCTTCCTCTCAGTGGGCGTATATCGCCGCAAGGCGAAGAAAGAGGCTGAGTACGAGAGGAGCCTGGCGCCTCCGACCGACTCAGTGGAGAAGGAGTGATCCGAGGTGCAGTCTGCCTCAAGAGGCTGCTCACCACGCTCTTCCTGCTGGCCGGACTGCCGGGTTCCAGTTCGGGACTGGCCGCTCAAGCCGTACTGGACACCGTCTCAGTCGATACTTTGGCTGTCCAACAAGAAACACAGGACACGCTGGCGGTCCCGGCTGATTCAGCGCGACTGGCTATACTGGAGCGACTGGAGCGACTGGACCGTCTGCCGGGGGCGGACAGCCTTCTTTATATCCAGGACTCGACGAGGATGGCGGAAGCCGCTTCCGGGAATCGCTCCGGGGGCCCGGGGATGGATTCCGTCGCGACCGCGCTCATGGCCATGCCCGGTTACTCGCTCACGGAGTACGAGGCTGAGTCGGCCGACTTCGAAGCGCAGGAACGCATTCTGATTCTGACTGCCCCGGATGCAGGCCGGGCGCGGGTCATTCAGGAGGGCCTCCTGATTGAGGCGGACACCTCGATCACCTTCGATGAGTCGACTGGATCGATGCGAACCGTTGGCCAGGCGACCTTCACGCCGCCGGATGGTGACCCGGTCGACGCCGCGAACATGATCTACGATCTGAGCCAGGGCAGGGGCACCGCCGTCGGCGCCACCACGTCCTGGAACCAGGAAGGGACGAACTGGAGGGTCACTGGGGACATGCCATTCGCAGCCCAGGACTCGACGTTCATGGTGCACGCAGAGTTCACGTCCTGTGATATCGAAGACGCGCACTACCACTTCAGGACGGACGAAATCAAGATCGTAGCTGGCAATGTCCTCGTGGCGCGGGGGGTGAAGCTTTATTTTGCGGATGTGCCGGTGGCGTGGCTTCCGTTCATGGCCCAGAGCCTGTCTCGTGGACGTTCTTCGGGCATTCTCACCCCTCGATTCAGCGTCAACGACATCCTCAGCACGTCGAGCGGCTATCGACGACGTGTCAGCAATATCGGATTCTATTGGGCGGCGAGTGAGTATTTCGATACACTCGCCGCAATGGACTGGTTCAGCGAGACCTTCTTCAGTTTGACTGGGTCGCTCAGGTACAACTTTCGACGGCAATTCCTGCAGGGGGACCTGGCCGTCCGGCGCTACTGGAACCAGGACGGCTCCACCGAGCTCGGGGTCGACACGCGCCACTCGTGGGAGATTGACGAGCGCACGCAGCTGCGTGTTTCTGGACGGTTCATCTCTAACAATGATTTCGTGCGGGAGAACTCGTTCAATCCCCAGGAAGTCACCCAGTCGATCGATTCGGAGGCCGGCATCAATCGGAGGTTTGGCTGGGGCAGCTTGTCGATGTCGGCCAATCGAAAGCAATTCCTGTCCGATGACCGGACTGAGTGGCTGCTACCGTCCGCGAACCTGTCGCTGTCTCCCATCACTCTCTTCCGAGCGCCGTCCAGCGAGGCGTCCTTCTACAACAACATGACGTGGTCGGGTTCGGGTGGTGTGCGGCGGAACACCGTGGACCGCATGCCCGGAGACTCAATCCTCACCCTCATGAACGCCGATACCGAGGTCATGGCGAGCTTTGCTCGGAGTAATCTGAGCATGGGTAGCCTTACGTTCTCCCAGTCGATCGATTTGAAAGAGAACCAGTCGTTCGGTATCCCCGAAGCGCTCCTCATTTTGGGTGATTCGGCAAACCCAGCCGACCTCATGGTCGGGGCGCCGGTTCGGGACGTGGCTGATGCCACGCTGGGTTGGTCGACGGGGCTTGGTTACCAGCAGCAGCTCCTTGGGTCGACGACGATTACGCCGAGACTGTCGATGTCGGGCCGCATGTTTCGATCGGACCAGGACACACTCGCCCATAACTTCGTCGCGGCACCTTCCCGCATGGCGTTCGGTGCCCAGCTCAAGACTGATGTTTATGGATTCTTTCCGGGCTTCGGGTCCTTTGAGGCGATCCGGCACAAGATTTCACCGGCTGTCGACTACCAGTGGAGCCCTGCGTCGAGCCCCAGTTCGCTACAGCAGGACGTATTCGGAGCGCGTGCGCTTCAACCGAAGAACAGGATCTCTCTTTCTTTAACACAGACGTTCGAGGCAAAACGTCGCGCCTCAGACGAGGACATCGACAGCCTGAGCGTCGTGGCACCGGCCATGGGCCTGGATGGACTACCGATCGTCGAAAATTCACTGGGTCAGGCACCGGGGCCAACCGTTGAACGAGCTGATCCGACTGATCCGACTGGTGCGTCAAACGAAGACGGCGGTCCCACTCGGATGCAGGCTACACCTTCCCTGACGCTGCTTGCGTGGCGGATGAGCGTCATCCAATACGACTTCGTGGAAGCAGACTCCACCGGAATTCCATTGTCTGGCTTTGAGACCACGAGACTGTCCAATCAATTCTCGTCCGACTATCTGCGGGGGTTGTCGATTTCGATGGATCACGAGCTCTTCGTAGACGAGTTCGACGCAGATAACCGGATCACAAGCCGGTCGTTCGACCCGCACCTGGCTGGTGTAAATTTGGGTTTTTCGCTGGGATCCACGTCTTCGATTTTCCGCTGGTTGAGCTTTGGTGGAAACGATGACGAGGCTCCTCCGGAAGAGCCGGACAACACGGAGCCCCTCGAGTTTCAGGGTGCTACGGATGAGTCGTCGATCGTACCGGTGACCGGCCGGGGAGATGCATCGCCGATCAACTCCGCGCAGGGCGCGAGTGGCGGATGGAACGCGAGCCTGAGCTACTCGCTGCAAAGGCCACGGATCCCGAATGTGTCGATCATGAGTCAGATGGTCAGCGGGACGTTGCGGATCCAGCCTACTACCAACTGGAGTGTGAGCTGGCGAACGGCCTACGACCTCGAACGAGGTGCGTTCAACGACCACTCGATTCGCCTGACGCGAGATCTGCACCGCTGGCAAGCCAACTTCGACTTTCTCCAGACCGCCACAGGTAACTGGACGTTCCGGTTCGAAGTTTCTTTGCTCGACAACCGTGATCTTAAGTTCGACTACAACCAGAGAAATCTGGACCTCGGACTGCCGACTTCAGAGCGGTAGTCCCTTCCCTGCCTCTAGGCTGAAGGTGGAGGCCTGTCCCATGCTTGGTCGGAGAAGTGTCCTCGTGAAGGGACGTATCGCAATTCTTCAGAAACGGTAATGTATTGCAGTTAAACGATTTGAGGTTTGGTATGGGCCCTGCACTAGGTATTGCGAGCCGCTAGGTAGAGCCTGTCGAGTCGCACGATGCGCCGAGACGTGAGCCTGCCGATGGAGGAACGATGAAACGCTTGGCCCTTGGATATCTGGTTCTGATGCTGTCCCTGACGGCATGTGATGCCGATGTGACCTACGTGGTGGAGCTAGGGATCCCTGACGCGCCTCGAGCGCTCGCGGTCACGTACTACGCAGGATCAGTCCAAGTCACTTGGGAGCTAGGCCCTGAATGGGACGGAGAGGCCTTCCGGGTCTACTCCCGGCGCGTCACAGATGCTTCATGGTTCTTCATCGCGGAGGTGACCAGCTGCATCGACAATTTCTGCCTTTATGAAGACCTGAACATCGTCAATGGCGAGACCTACGAATATATCGTGTCCGCCGTAAGTGACGGCGGTGTCGAGACGGATAGCGATGTCGTCGTGGAGGTGTTCGTTCCTCCCTACACGACTCCACCGATCCCGGATGGGCCCAGGGTCGTGGGGCTTGATAACGCCAACTATCTGACGTGGGGAATCGCGTCGCAGGTGTCCGACGGGTTCTCCCACTACAGGGTCTATCTGGATGACGGATCGAGTTCGTTCCTGCTGGGGGAGACGGACTCCGAGGGCTTCCTCGATCTGCTCGCCGCAAACGGGCGAACGTACACCTACTTCGTGTTGGCAGTCGACCTAAATGGACACGAGAGCGATGCCAGTCCCCTTGCTTCAGGTACTCCGCGGCCGGACTTCACCGGTGAGTGGCTCTATGACTTCGCCGACGTACCGGCCAGTTCAGGTTTTCAATTCTCGGAGGACGAGAATGTTCTCCCGATCGTAGATGGTTTGGATCCCCTCCGGCACTTCCGTCTTGAAAGTGATGTGAACGGATGGTGGTTGGTACCTGGGCCGAACGCAGCAGTCTATCCGACGGGTTTCGCGACGTCCGCGCTCAAGTGCGGTGTGGCTGCCGACGCAGGCTGTGTTGATCTGCAGGTCGCTCCGACCGGCGGGTACGTAGTCCAAGCCATGAACGTGATTACTCAGGAGAGCTATGTGCTTCGGGTGATCGGAAACGACGGACAGACTCACTACGGAATGATCCGGGTAGACCTGCTCGGCTTCGATCAAAACAACGACGCGCTCATGATTTTCGACTGGGCCTACCAACTTCAGGCAAACAACCCGGAGCTGACCCAGAGTCGTGGCGGCTGAGTCACCATCGCTCAAGGCGGAAATGCGAACGAAGGGTCGAGCGCTGGGCGGCCCGGCCCTTCGTTCGTTCGGCTCGCGACATACGTTTCTAGCATGACACAAGTACTGGAAGCGATTCCGAATTTCTCTGAGGGCCGCGACGTCGCGAAGATCGAGCAGCTAGTCGCCCGTATTTCCGCTTTCGATGTGGAGGTCCTGGATTGGTCATCCGACCCTGATCACCATAGATCAGTCGTCACCTTCATCGGTGCGCCAGGTGATGTCGAGTCGGCTTCCGTCGAGGCCGCCCACTTTGCCTGCACGCACTTCGATCTCAGGCGCCACAAAGGGGTGCACCCGAGGGTGGGCGCGCTTGACGTCCTTCCCTTTGTCCCGGTGCATGGACTGACCATGAAGGACGCGGTGGTGTCGGCCCATCGCGTCGGGTCGGCGATCGCACGATTGGGTGTACCGGTATTCTTCTATGGGCAGGCGGCGAAGCCAGTGGGCCGAGGCCTGGCCCAGCTCAGGCGAGGTGGAGTTGAGGCGCTGGCAGATGGATGGCCTGAAGACCGGACACCGGACGTGCCCGTGGGGGCAAAGAGGCCGCACCCAAGCGCCGGTGTCACATGCGTGGGGGCTCGTCCGGTCCTGCTGGCCTGGAACGTCTTCGTGACGGGTGTCGAACTGGCAGAGGTCCGGCGCATCGCCGGCGTCATACGGGAGCGCGACGGTGGCTTCGCTGGCCTCCGGGCGCTGGGGCTCCGCCTGGCGGGTCAGGACCGAATGCAGATCTCCATGAACTTGGAGGACCCCGATCGGACGGCACCACTGGACGTTTTCGACAAGATCGACGCCGAGTTGAGGGCCGCAGGTGGGCAAGTCGTTGAGACGGAAGTGATTGGAATGATACCGGATACCCTTGTGCTTCCGAATTCGTCGGGCAAATTACAGCTTCCTTACCTGGGGCCGGCCCGGGTTCTTTCCCACCGTGTAGCCAATTATGTCATGGCTCATGCGGATGGACGCACGGAGACCTCGGAAATCGCCGAATGAGCATCGAGTCGCTCAAGCAGCAGTCGACCCGTTTCACGGTCGCCTATGAAGAGCTCCAGAATTCGCCGTCTTCCTTGGAGTACTACGACCGTGTCTTCTCGCTCGACATCAACTTCGCTGACGTAACCGAGCATCTCCGAGAGCGGCGTTAGGCTTGACCGTGCCTCAGTCACCGCGCCGCAATCGCTCAAAGAAGGCGAGATGAGTCAGGCCGCGAAGGTCGTACCGCCTCAGCTGTCCGCCATCCAGGCCCCTGTACGGGAGCCACTGGAGCGGGTAGGGGATGAGATCCGCCGGATTGTCCTCTCCGACTTTGATCATATCGAGGAAGTGAACGAACACCTTCTGTTCATGCGTGGGAAGCTGTTCCGGCCGATGCTTCTGCTGCTGGCGAGTCGTGTCGCGCAGCGAAACCATGACGAGACTCTTACGCTTGCGGCTGTGGTCGAGTTGGTGCATCTGGCGACGCTCGTCCACGATGACGCTGTTGACCATTCTGCACTGCGACGAGGGCTCCCTACGGTAAACGCACTGTGGACCCATCAGGTCGCGGTCATCATGGGTGACTACCTCTATTCGAGGGGTGTCTCTGAGCTCGCACGAATCGGCAATCTTGGAGCACTCGCGGTGTTGGCCAACGCGGCAAATGAGATGTCGGTCGGTGAGATGCATCAGTTGACGTCATATGATGCACTCGACTTCACTGAGGACGACTACTACCGCCTCATCGCAGCCAAGACCGCTTCATTGATGTCTGCGGCCTGCGAGATGGGCGCGATCGCCGGGGCGCCGGAGTATCAAGAGGCCTTGGCTCGGTACGGGCACAACCTGGGAATGGCCTTCCAGATCGCCGATGACTTGCTTGACTACACGGGCACAGAGGCTGTGACAGGGAAGCCCACGGGCCAGGATCTGCGTGAGCGGAAAGTGACCCTCCCTCTGATCGACACAATGAGTCGCGTCAATGAGGTCCAAGACGCTGAGATTCGGTCGTTTTTTACACGCATTGATCCGACGGATGACGAGATCGCTCGGATTGTCGCGATCGTCGTTTCCAAGGGCGGACTCGAATATGCCCGCGAGGCAGCGGCCCGATACGCGGACTTGGCGAGAGAGGCCCTCTCGGAGATACCGGATAGCGACGCGACCACCGCGCTTCGAGATGCCGTGACGTATGCAGTGGATCGGATCCGTTGATACGTTCTCAATGGAAGCCAGCTCAGGGAATCCTTCGGTCGAGTCACCAGTATGTTGGTTGATACCCGACGCCGAGGCGTCATACGGTTCACTTGGACGATGGTCTTGGGTTTGTTCCTCGGTGGGCTCTTCACGAAGCTCGTTGAGTTCTCGCTACCGTCGGGCACCGCGTCGAGGGAGTTCCTGTTGACTTCCGTGAATGCTTCGATTGGACCGCTTTCGGTGGACCTCGTGGCTGTCGCGTTTGACCTCGGCCCTGTTACACTCACCTTGAACTTCCTGACGATGGTCGGGATTGCGATCGTGGCGATGATAGTCCGTCAGTGGATCTGATTTTGAACGAACGAGGCCGATGCCTCGATGGAGGGTTTGAAAGATGGGGATAGGTGGAATCGGCATGGGTGAGATGATCCTTGCATTTATGGTTGTGCTTCTCTTGTTCGGCGCGAAGCGCCTGCCGGAAATTGGTTCGTCTCTTGGTAAAGGGATCCGGGAGTTCAAGAGCTCCGTGAGTGAAATCCAAGACGAACTGAAAGTCCCGAACGATCAGCAGCGGATTCATCATTCCAGCCCGCCGCCAGAGCCTGTGGTTGCGAACGCGGAAGAAGACGGTGAGCCACGGAAGCTGAGCGATAGCGTTCCGACGGAGAGCTGAACCCAGTAGCTCTGGGAACGGCGGTCCGGGGGGTAGCGCGGGTCAGGACATAAAAAGAGAGGGACGGGAGCTTTGGCTCCCGTCCCTCTCTTTCGTTCTGGCGTACCGGCCACGTGGGCCGGTGAATACCCCCCTCGGTGCTAGAAGCCCAAGGGCATCTGGAGCGCCAGGTCGTCATCTAAGGGTGCGAGGACGATGTCACGTCGGTCGACGATGTCGGCCGCACCCCGCAAGGCCTCGATCCACTCCTGTAGCCGGACCTGCTGGCGTGTTAGCACGGCCACCTGCCGCTGTATAGGAATCTGGGTGAGCCAGGCCGTTGAATCCGCCTCGACGCGCCCCAGTACCTCAATTACGTACGCATTTGCGGGCGTGGAAACCGCGTCACTCACTTGGCCAGGCAGAATTCCAAACGCTGCCCCGATCGCCGCATTCTGGCGCCCCACACCGGGCACGAACTCAGCCCGAGTGAAAGGCCCGGCCGTACGCAACTCCAGCTCAAGATCTGCTGCGATGTCGCCGAGGACTCCACCGCCACGAATGCGCGAGACGACGTCCCGAGCCTCCGTTGCGGCTCGCTCCATCTTTTTGTCGAAGAGAAGCGTGGAGCGAATCGGAACGGTTGCGTCAGTAAGCGGAAGAACTCCCTCTGGCTCTGAACTGATCAGCTCGATCGCGTAGAAGCCCGTCGAGGTCTCGAACACCGGACTTACCTCTCCCGGGGACGCTTCTTCGAAAAGCCAGTCGGACCCTTCGCTGACCTGGCCGGCCCCCGGAATGAAGGGAAAGTTCTGTGCAATATCCATTGTCGTGGCTGTCAGGCCTGCCGCAGCGGCCGCCTGATTGAGCGGCATGGCTTCGCCAAGATTCTCTAGCGAGTCGGCCATCGTGAGCAGTTCGATCTCACTGTCGTCGGTTCGCTCGATGTTGACGAGGATGTGCCGCGCCTGTGCGCTGTCAGCTGCCCAGCGGTCCTGAACCTCAAGGACGTGGAAGCCGAACGACGACTGAACCGGACCAACCACCTGACCGATTGGGGCGGCAAATACGGCAGAGTCGAATGGCGGCGTCATGTAGTTTTTCACGAAGACACCGAGGTCTCCTCCGGCAGGAGCGGTCGCCTGGTCCGAAGATTCAGCAGTCGCGACCTCGGTGAAGTCCTCACCGTCCACGATCCGCTGACGGATCGCGGATGCCCTCTCAGTCGACGCCACTGTGTCTGCGGCCGTCGGCGTTTTGTCGAGCACGACGACATTCACGCTGGCGCGTGCGGGCACCTCAAATTCTTCCTGATTTGCATCCCAGTATGCCTCGACTTCGGCATCCGTGACCGTGAAGTCGGTGTCGGCGTATCGATTCGCGGGATTCATGGGGACGTACTGAATCTCGACTTGCTCGCTTTGATCTCTGTATTCCTGCCAGAGCTCCGCGTCCGAGGCGAAGATCCCGGAGGAGACCTGTCGAAGGAGCTTGCCTCGTGGAATCACGTCTCGGTAGTAAGTCTCCAGAATCAGGAGCTGCTCGGGCGGAAGCGAGACGAGGAAGGACTGATAACCTGCGAGATCCAGGTTCCCGGCCTCATCAAGAAACTGCGGACGCAGGTAGTCCGGCGGCTGAAACTGCGCGGCCTCACTTATTTCCTGGCTAGTGACCGCAATGCCGCGACGGTCTAGCTCCTGCAGAATGAGCAACTGGTTCACCACCTCGTTGAACGCCGCATCTTCGATGTCGGAGTTCTGTTGGGTGCTGATTAGCTCTTCCTGAGATCGCTGAGCCTGATCATAAATCTGACGATATGCCGCCATGTACGAATCGTACATGACAGGGTCGCCGTTCACAGATCCGATCGCACCAAGGCCACCACCGCTTTGACCAGAGGCATCCATGCCCCACTCGAAGACCATAAGGCCTACGAATGCGATCGCCGCTAATAGCATGATCGGCTTCGTCGCTTCCCGCATTTGACGCATCATCGCGCTTTGTCTCCTACGACCACTTTACGTATGTAAAACCGCAAAAAAACAGGCCCGAAAGGATAACCGCTCGTGTACGCTGTCTCAACGGAGAGGCGAAATCCATTCTTGGGGGGACGTGGGTTGCGTGTCCTCCGGTGGCGCGGTTCCCGGAGGAACGGATGGCGGTTTGGGAGTCCAGTCGTCGCCGGAGCGAATCCGTCCACGATTCTCCTGAACGCATTTTCGTTGACACTTTTTCCGCGCAATCCGTATCTTCTCGCGGTGTAGGGACTATCCATCTTCCTTTGCATTTTACCGGAGCACGCGTGTCTGAGTCACTCGACCAGGAGATCCAGACT
>Ga0308018_10000768_pt1 | contig 15515 bp, 9 predicted proteins | sample Neamet282_FD_203130 | JGI IMG/M metagenome (GOLD analysis project Ga0308018, IMG submission 203130) | Marine microbial communities from water near the shore, Antarctic Ocean - #282 | ecosystem: Environmental > Aquatic > Marine > Unclassified | place: Southern Ocean | collected 2014-10-01
TAGGACGGGAGGGAAGCAGACGGTGTGCCAGACGGACTCCATGCCGCCGTCAGAACATCAGGCGCACCCCGCCATTGAGCGTCCTACCGTCGAGCGGAGCCCAGACGTCGGTGACCCACTCACTCTCCAGACTCTGAGACGGAAGAACCAGCGGCTCGTGCAGCGTCTGTCGAGCGTCGAGGATGTTTTCAAAGTTCAGGAATAGCCGGGCCGGGCCGAAGCGGCGTTCGACCAGGAAGCCGAGAATCCAATACGGCTCCGATTCACTCCGGTAGGGATTCTCGTCGAGTGATTGGAGACCCGTGTAGTAGACTTCCACTCCGAAGCGACCCTTGTCCTCGGACTCCCATGCGCCGACGAGCCCGAGCGTGTGTCGCGGCGTGAGCGGCACCGCCCGCCTGCCTCCACCCGCGGGGACGCCCTCCGTCGAGTTCGTGTATACGTGTGTTCCGGTCGCGTGGATCGGGCCGTTGTGGTAACGGGCCAACAGCTCGGTACCCCACGTGCGCACCGGTTCCAACGAATTCGAGAGCGTCACATTTCCGGTTCCGTCTGGAGTCACGACAAGGGCGTCGGCCACCCTGGATCCGAATAGCGTGGCGTTCGCTTCCCAGGGACCCCAGGCGCGCCCGATATCGGCCATCGCACTCACCGCACGCTCCGCCTCCAGACTACTGAACGGATTGAGTCGACCCAGCCCCACGGCCTCCGTCTCTTCGGTGAAGGGGGATGGCGCGAAGTATCCGCTACCCACGGAGGCACGCATCACCCACGCGCCGGGCCGAAACAGAGCCGACAGCCTTGGATTGACGAACGCACCGTATTCGCTGTGGTGATCGAAGCGGGCACTCGCCGAGAGAGTGACACTCCGGCTTAGCGAGTACTCGTCCTGTGCGAAGAGCGCCGGGGTGGTGTAGTTGAAGTCGAACGCCGGTACGTCCTCCGCGTCGTAGCCGTCGTGCGTCAGCGCGGCGCCGACCACCCACAGATGGTCCCCGTCCTGCCCAGAGAGAGCGACTTCCCCGAACTGGGTCGAGTGCACATCTCGCTCCCGCGCCAGCCCAAACGTGTGGTCATGGTCTTGTAGCGTGGCGGATCCGCGTACCGCGACCCGTCGCGTGCCGGAGAGCAGCCAGGTCCCGACGAGTCCCCCGTCGAATCGTTTCGTCTCGACCGCCTCCACATACTCGGTCCCCGCTGGAGTGGTGCCTCCGGGGACGGTACCGCCGTCGCGGTCCTCGATCATGCCCCCGACGGTCACAAACACGGAACTGCCGTCCCCATCGTTCCAGAACAGCCTCGGCCGAGCCGTGACTCGTCGAAACGCTGGCAGGTCTGCCCACCCATCGTCATCGACGTCCGCGTAGTCCTGGCGGTGTCCACTCGCCAGAAGCGTGTAGCCCCATCGTTCGGTCGGCTCGCCAGCGAGCCACAGAACGGCATCCGTCCCCCGCAGTGTCGTCTGATTCAACAGGAATTCACGTTCGTTCTTCGGCCGCCGCGAAATGAGGTTCACGACGCCCCCGAGTGCAGTCGCACCATAGAGCGCCGAGGCTGCCCCCTTGATGACCTCGACCTGGCCCAGGTCCATAGGTGGGATCTGGAGCGGACCGAGCGCGCCCGTCTGGCCACCATAGAGCGGCAGGCCGTCGGACAGAATCTGCGTGTACCTTCCCCGCAGCCCCTGAATCCGCACACTCGCACCGCCCAGGGAGGGCGCCGTGGGCTGGACGCGAAGTCCGGCCGTCTCGTTGAGGAGCATGCCGATGTCTCCCGGAGTCATCAGGAGCTTCTCTTCGATCTCCTCGCGTGACACGACCTCGACCCGGAGCGGCTCGTCTTCAATCCGGCGCCCCGAACGGGTGGAGAGGACGAGAATCTCCTCGCCCTCGATCGCCTCCTGCTCGAGTTCTACCACGACCGTCGTGTCCACCAGGGTCGAGACCGTCAGCGGGATCTCCGCCGCGGCGTACCCGATCCGCGTCACCCGTAGCAGGTGATCTCCCGCCGGGAGGCGTACAACCGCCACGCCGGTCGCGTCAGTCACCGCACCGCGGCTCTCAGACGAAACCTGCGCTCCCTCGACGGGCGTGCCCTCGCTCTCAACCCGCACCGTAACCCGTACGTCCTGAGCGCTCGCCGCGCCACCCAGTACCGCCAGTAGCAACAAACCCGGTGCAAAGGCTCGGAGTAGACGCCGCACTCTCCCGCGATTCACGCCTCCGGCCCGCACGCTGGGCCGAGTCCGCAGCCTCAAGCCCCCTGGGCGAGATGGGTCAGAAGGTCCGTGGGGAGGGCTAGTGTTCACGAGCACAGGGGGAGAATCGGCGAGGGACATGATTCTGGTCGGTCGAGAAAATAGCAGCCGCAAGTAATACCACAGGCCCTTCGTCAGCGTCAACCCGGTCAAAGGGAAGGGGTTCCTGATCCATGACAGGGACCCGCTTTGGCGCCGCCTAACGTCTCGCGAGTCTGCTGCACGGACCGCATGCGAACAAGGGGCGCGAGCCGAAGGCGAGTGGCCCGCTGCCCATCAGGTGACCCGTGTCAGTAGCAATCGCTTGTTAGGAAGCCGCGCGGTCGGACCTCCATATCATCTCTCGCGTAGTGCCTTCTCGATCGCGGCCTCGGCAAGCGGCGCCATTAATCGGTAGCCCGACCGGTTGGGATGCACACCGTCCGGCGACAACTCCTGTCCGAGGCCCAGATCTTCGTCCGCCATCGCGGTGTGGTAGTCGAGGTACACGACACGATGCGCGTCAGCGTAGTCTCGTATCCAAGCGTTGAGGGCGACGATCTTGGGGCCCGGCTCGAGACCCGGTCGCCAACGGTACTCCGACGCCGGCAGCACCGACGACAGTATGACGCTGATCCCATTCGCCTGGGCCAACTCTACCATCGAGGCGAGGTTGTCCTGGATCATGGCCTGAGTCGATGGACCCGTGTTGCCCGCGATATCGTTCGTCCCCGCGAGGATCACCACAACCGAGGGCTCCAACGCGATCACGTCTTGGCGAAAACGCACCAGCATTTGCGGCGTGGTCTGCCCGCTGATGCCTCGCCCCACGTATGGCTTGCCCGGGAACATCTCTTCGAAATGGACAGCCCACGCTTCGGTGATGGAATTACCGTAGAACACCACTCTGGCTTCAGCCGGTGAGGGTGGACCGAGGCGCTCGTTAGCCTCGCGGTACCGATCCAGAGAGCCCCAGTCCTCCGCTTGCCCCGCCGCCGGAGGGGGATTTAGCAAGCAGGCCACGCCCGCGCACGCGACGGTCAATCCAGATCTCATGCCGATTCGACAGCGGATAGGTCTAAATCCCAGAAAGAGGCTTCCTAACGTCTCGTCATTCTGCTGCACGGGCGGCCTCGTGACAAACCACAACAGTGACCTGACTTACCCGTCCAGCGAGCCCGTGCCAGTAGCAATGGCTTGTTAGGTGGCTCGAGGCCTCCGACACGAGATGGTCAGCTAACGCACCCTGTCGAAACGCAAGTTTTGCACGCGGCCCGCTTGGAGAACAAAGGCCACGGCCCGATCACCCTCGCGCACGAAGCTCAAGACAAGTCCAGAACTGGAAAACTCGGTCTCACTGTCCGCGGTCAAGTTGAGAGAATCTGCACCCGGATGTTTCAGGATCAGCTCGCCTAAACTGGCTTCAAGTACCCAGGTGGAGCCCAGTTCCTCCGAAGCGTATGCCCCCGCCAGGGTCTCGAGAACCGCCTGCGGCACGATGAGGTGGTCAGCCCCCCCTTCCTCCGCACCGGATTCGGTCTGTATTGGTGGAGAGTCCTCGAGGAAGGCCGCCTCGAGGACAATGTCCTCAACCGCAGCGCTCAGCGCCCCCGAGTTAGCGGAACCCTGGTTACATAGGGTGATCACTGTGGTTCGCTGAACCGGATATCTCGCGAGCATGGTCCGGAATGCCATCATGCCGCCACCGTGGGCCACTCGCGGAAGGCCGCGCCGAACGCCAACCCCAAGCCCACGTGCGTAGTTGATAGTGTCACCTCCGACGAGGACACCTCTCCTGTACATCTTGTCGGCAAAGTCTGCGATGCCGAAGACGTCCTCATAGAACGCGGAGTCCCACCGAGCCAGATCTTCGATCGTTGAGTAGAGGCCTCCATCCCCAACCTTGTCGAAGTTCATGAGATAGTTGGTGGCCCATCCCCCTTCATCCCGCTCGTCATAGCTCAAGACCCTGTCGGTCACTACGTGCACACGGTCATCGTGAAAGTGCGTGTCCATCATGCCCAGTGGCCGGAAGATCTTCTCATCGGCGTACTCCCGCAGAGACCGACCCGTGGCTCGTTTCACGATCTCGGCCAACATGACGTATCCGGAGTTGCTGTAGAGATACTCGGCTCCGGGGTCGAAGTTGAGTTCCGTCTGCCGAACGATCAGGCCGAGCATGTCCTCGTCGGAAAGAATATTCTCGAACGGGATACCTGCGAGGCTCATCAATGTGAGGTAGTCGCGGACCCCGCTGGTGTGGTGGACCAAGTTTCGAACGGTGACCGGCGTGCCGTAGTCCTGAAACTCTGGTAGATGCTTCCCTACCTCGTCATCCAGTGAGAGGAATCCCTCGTGAGCGGCGATCAACACAGAAGCAGCCGTGAACTGCTTCGAGACCGACGCTAGGTAGAAGACAGATGAGCTTCGAAGCGGTATGGAGTGGTCCAGATGGCCGATGCCGTAGCCTCGGTCGAACACGAGGCGGCCGTCGCTCACGATCCCCAGCGCACACCCCGGTCCCGTCGTCCGGTCATACTCAGCAAACACAGCGTCAATGCGAGACTCAGTCTCCCGGTCGAGCTGGAACGCATGAACCGGTGACGCAGCGAGGGCTGCGAGGACGGTTGCTAGGATTACTCTCATCTGGATTTCCCCAAGGCAAGAAGAGCACGGGCGTTTGACAACAACCATCGAGTCGGGCCAACTAACTCCTTTTAGTCTGCACTTTTCACCGCCCTCCGGCCAAAGACTGGAGCCTGAAAAGCAGCTGGGCATAACCCTGTCATGTAGCCTGCGCGATTCGGGGGAACGATCGAGTCCAGACGGCGTAAGTGCCTTTTACTTTAACGGTTCTGGAGACGTTGGGGATCGCGCCTTCGGGTCCCAGATTTCGCTCGACTCTCCGCTTGCTCAGGAACGAACTCCGTGCGTCCTAAATATCTCATTTTCGGTCTCACTTTCCCGGCTATCATTGCACTCGATGTCATGACGAAAAGTTGGGCGCTGGTTGCACTGGAGTTCGAGAGCAGTGAGCTCTTCGGAGGACTGCTCCCGCTGACTCTCGCCTTCAACAAGGGCGCTGCTTTCGGCATACGGGTGGGCGAGGACTCGCGCTGGTTCTTCATTCCGGTCACGATCATCGCGCTTGGCTTGTTGACCGTGCTGTTCCGCCAGGCGGAGGACCGTGACTACCTGAGAATCGGATCGATTTCTCTTGTCGTGTCAGGCGCGGTCGGGAACCTCTATGACCGCATGAGGTGGAGCGAAGGGGTCGTGGACTTCCTTGGCCCGGTCGATCTCTGGCTGTGGGATTTTCCGATCTTCAACGTCGCTGACATGGCGATCACGTGCGGAGCAATTCTGCTTGCGATCTCGTTCTGGTTCGAGGAGCAGGAAGAGCGAGCCCGCGAGGCCGCTGAGAAGACTGCAGAGGGTGACGCTTCAGCCCCCGGTGGTGTCGGCCGAGAGCCCACCGGCTCAGTCTGACCCAGACTCCGCGCCCACTGCCTGAAACAGCAGATACTCGATCCGGCGGCCACTCATTTGGGTGACTAGGAGCGTACCTGAGTCGAGCAGGACTTCGTCGCCAACCACGGGAATCCTGTTGAGGCGACCGAATACTAGGCCGCCGATCGTCTCGAACCCATCTTCTTCATCCTCGGTCGGCTCAAAATTGAGTCGCTGAGAGCTTTCTCGGAGAGACGTCCCCCCCCACACCCGGACACGGCCTCCCGGCAATTCCTGGAAGGCGGATGGTTCATCACCTTCGTGCTCGTCCTGTATTTCGCCGATTATCTCCTCGATCAGATCTTCGAGGGTGACGAGCCCGGCCGTTCCACCGAATTCGTCCACCACGATGGCCAGCTTGGTGAGTTGTGCCCGCATTTCGGGGATCAGGTGTTCGACGCGCTTGGAGCTCGGCGCGAACGGCACCGGCCGGATCACGCCTTGCAGCGACACTCGGCCGTCGCGCTGGGCCCGCCATACATCCCGGCCGAGGATCACCCCGGTGATGTTGTCGAGGTTCTCCTCGAACACGGGCAGCCGCAGATGGCCGGTGTCGAGCATCATGGACTGGGCGTCCTCGATCGTGGCACTCGCAGCGATTCCGATCATGTCGGTCCGAGGCGTCATCACTTCGCCGACCGACACCTCGTCTAGCCCGATCACGTTGGACACGACCGAGAACTCGTCGTCGTCCAGGGTGCCTTCCCGGCGACCAATCTCTGCGAGTACCTGGATCTCGGCACGACTGACGGTGGGGCCGTGCGCGTGTCCGGTGAGCAGCCCCGAGAGCCAACCAAGGGGGATCAGCACCGGCTTCATCGCTAGGACCATTCCTTGAAGCACGTACGCGGATGGTGTCGCCAGTCTCTTCCAGTACGTTGCGCCGATGGTCTTTGGGATGATCTCGGTCGCGAGCAGGACCGCCAGTGTGAGGACACCCGAGAAGATGCCCACTTTCGCTTCCCCGAATACCACCGCTGCCTGCGCGCCCGCCATCGTCGCACCCACGGTGTGCGCGATCGTGTTCAAAGTCAGGATCGCCGCGATTGGCTCGTCGACATTCTTGCGCGCCTGTTCCAGCCATTCCCCCGACCACTCACCGCGATTCTTCAAGATCGCGACGTAGGAATGGGAGATGGAGAGGAACACTGCTTCGAGAATCGAGCAGAGGAACGAGATCGCGAGTGCGACCCCGACTATGAGCAATAGCGTAGCCATCGTGTGGAAAAGCTAACGGGGGCAGCCACCGGATGGCGACTGCCCCCACTCACTGACTCAAGAGATCGGGCGCCCTTTCGGCATCACTTTGACTGACCAGAGGCCGGAGTTGAAATCACTGAAGAACAGGTTGCCCTTGTAGGGCTGGGGGCCCCAGGCCATCGGAGCGTTGGACACGTATCCGTTGGGGTCGTTCGCCTTGTAGACAGCGACCTCACGTCCCTGCGTCGCGAGATTGCCCATCAGCTCGCCGGAGACGTCCACCGTGCGTACGCCGCCCTCGTAGTAGGCGACGTAGAGCATGTCGTCTTCGACCCACAGGTTGTGCGTGCCGAACTCGGAGGCCTCATACCGAGCAACATCGACCGGGTTCTCCGGGTCGGTGAAGTCGATGATGTGGATGTAGCCCCGTGTAACTGACGGTGTCCCGCCCTGCTGCGGGATACCGCCCAGGCCGGCGCCGCCCCAGGCTGCACCTTCGCGGTTCATGATCTCGTCACCGAGGAAGAGGTAGAACTTGCCCGTGTCTTCTTGATAGTAGGGAAAGGCGGCGTGGGTCGCGCCGACGGGATAAGGGACATTCGTGACGTAGACCGGGTTGTCGATGGATCCACCCCATTGGCCGTTCCCGACATCAACGACTACCACCCCGTTCTGCCACTCGGACGAGTAAGCCACGCCGTCGTGCACCCACACATCATGAATCCGGCTGTCAGGGTGGTTGTACTCGCTCACATAGGTCGGATTCGACAGGTCAGTCACATCAATGATGACGTACTTGTCACCACCGGCGAGCGCGAAGAGGTAGTCTTCGGTGGCGAACATGTTGTGCACCCCGCCTGTGACGCCGTTGGTGTCGAAGGTCGAGGCGATAATCGGGTGCGCCGGGTCCGCGAGGTCCAGAATGACTGCACCGTTCCGGCGGTTCGAGGCGCCCTCACGGGACAAGGCAGCATACCGGGCATCGGGTGAGACCTTCACGTCGTTGATCGTACGAGCATCGACCAGGATCGAGTCCGTTTTCGCGATGTTCGTCGGATCGGTCACGTCCCAGAAGTAGGCCCAGCCATTGGCGCCCCAGGTGCCGGTTACTGCGTAGTCTCGGCCATCGTTGCCCTCGTAGATCCAGAGGTCGGAGGTGTGGACATCCGAGACCGATCCCTGACCGTGAACCTGAATTTCCTGCACAGCCTCGCGAGGTGCCACGTCGACCGTGGTGCGAGCCACGAGGTCTCCAGCCGAAGCCATGATGGTGTAGAGGCCCGGCACCTCTCCGACAAATTTCCCGCTGCTGATGATCCCACCACCGCCGGGGGCGTTGATCGAGTCGTCCGGCTGGAAGGACACCGTCCAGAACACGGGCGCATCGGTGACCGGACCGCCCTGACCGGTCAGCACGGCGTCAAAGCTCAGGACGTCACCCTGTCGGGCCTGGTCCGACCCGCCGGCGATCTCGAGCGAGGTGGCCGGGAGTGCAGGAACGTCGAGAGAAACGGTTCCGCGGACGCCGTCAAAGGACGCTGTCAGGGTGACGGATCCAGCCGCATGTGCGGTGACGTTACCGCGCGAATTTACCGTGGCGACTGACGCATTCGATGTCGTCCACGAGAAACTGGGCTGCGTGTGCTCTTCACCACTGGAGAAAAATGCAGCGGCTCCGTATCGCACCTGAGTGCCCGAATAGAGGACCCCTTCCTGGAGGGGAGCGACCTCGACGGTCGCGACGGCTGGCCAAGTAACGTTGATCGGCAACGTCAAGGTTGCCGGCTGCTGGGTCGCATCAGCTGGAAGAACGACGGAGACGATCAGCATCGCAGTACCACCCTCGGTGGCAGTGACGATTCCATCCGTGTAGCTCACGCCACGCCCGCGAATGCGAAGCTCGGCGTTCACTCTGTTGCCCGATGCATCGAGGGCTCGGATGACCAGTGGTGTGCTCGTCCCGGCTTCGAATGAAACTTCAGCGGGCTCGGCGACCAGCTGAGTGACCAATAGGCCCGCATCGAGGGAGGCGTCCTGAGCGATGACGGGCGACGCGCACAGGGCCGTGGCCACGAGCGTCCAAGCAAGGTTCCTTCTCATCGTGCTTCTGCTCCCTTGATAAGGTCCATCGTGTTCGGCCTATTAATCCGCTGCGGGGAGCATCCCCGGAGTCCGGAAGCCGCCAAGCTGATACAATCGTGTTGAACCTGCGTGGCAGCAACCGAGGCGCTCAACCGATCAGGATCCATCGTCGATCATGAACAAACGCATTTGCCAGTCGGCCGCCGTTCTTCTCCTCTTCACTGCATGTGGCGGTGGCTCCGCGGGTACCACGTCGGCGCCGACTCCTGCTTCGGCCGCGCCTGCTGCTGCGTATTACGCGTACGTCGGTGCGGAGTCGGCCGATCTCATCCACCGGATCAAGTTTGACGCCTCGGGCGTGTCGATCGACCAAACGACTCCGGTCGGTGAGATTTCTGTCGAGACCGAGGGGCCGCACGGTCTGAACGTGTCGCCGGACGGGAAGTACCTCTACATGACCACCGCGCACGGGGTGCCGGACGGCAAGATGTGGAAGTTCGCGGCTGGTCCCGACACGCTTGTCGCTGCACCGATTCTGCTCGGAAATTTCCCTGCAACCCTCGATCTGACTCCCGACGGACTCTATGCCTTCGTCGCGAATTTCAACCTGCACGGTGAGCACGTGGCGTCCACGGTATCCGTGGTCTACACCCCTGACATGGTCGAAGTCGACCAGATCGCGACATGCACGATGCCGCACGGACTCCGCATGTCGCCGGACGGGCTGTACGCGTATTCGAACTGCATGATGGACGACCAGATGGTCGAGATCGACACGCGTACCTTCGAGGTCTCTCGGCGGTTCATGGTTGCGACAGGCCGGGAGGTTGCTCTCACCGGCTATGCCGCCCCGGAGGTCTTGACTGGCCCGAACGGGATGATTCGGGGCTCAGAAAGCATGGCGCCCATGGGCGCCATGTCCGAACCCTCGTGTTCGCCGACCTGGGTCGAGCCGGCTCCGGACAATCAGACGCTCTACGTCGCGTGCAACAAGTCCGACGAGATCCTCGTGATCGACCGCGCGGACTGGTCGTTGGTCCGGAAGTTCCCGACCGGCCGCGCGCCATACAATCTGGGGATCACGCCGGACGGAACCGTGCTGGTTGCCTCCCTGAAGAGCGCCGGTCAAGTACAGTTCTTCGATGCGGCCACTGGCGAGAGCAGGGCAGTCGTACCGAGCACAACGACTGTCACGCACGGGGTCGCGGTTACCTCAGACTCTCGCTACGCCTTCGTAAGTGTCGAAGGGAAGGGCGCTGAGCCTGGGAAGGTTGACGTCTACGATCTCCAGAGCTTCGAGATGGTCGGATCCGTCGGAGTGGGGCAGCAGGCCGGGGGCATCATCTTCTGGCGGATGGACCCGGTCCAGTAGCGTCAAGAAATTGGCCGCCCCTTCGGTGCGAGCTTCGCGGACCATAGTCCTGAGTTCATGTCGCTGAAGAAGACGTGTCCCTTGTACGGCTGCCCGCCCCAGACGCTCACCTGATTCGCTAGGAATCCCGCTGGGTCCTGCGGCTTGTAGATCGCGATCTCTCGGCCCTGACGTCCCAGGTCGCCCATGAGCTCTCCGGAAACGTCGACTACTCGTAACCCGCCCTTGTAGTAGGCCTGGTACAGCACGTCGTCTTCGACCCAGACGTTATGAGCACCGGCTTGGGGAACTTCGTAGCGTGCTACATCACGTGGATTCTCGGGGTCGGTGAAGTCGATGATGTGCAGGTATCCACTCATGCGCCCTTGGACACCGCCCGTGCCCGTCTCCGGGTCGTACGGCTGATTGTCGGCGCCTTCACCAGCCCACGCCTGATTGCGACCGCCGCTGATCTCGTCACCCAGAAAGAGATAGAAATGTCCGGTCGACTCCTGGAGGTAGGGGAACGCAGCGTGTGTCGCACCAACGGGGTAGGGCACTGCGGTCACGAAGACCGGATTCTCGATAGATCCGCCCCACTCTCCGTTGCCGACGTCCACGACGACTACACCGGTCTGCCACTCGGAGGAATAAGCGATTCCATTGTGGACCCACACATCGTGGATGCGACTGTCCGGATGGTTGTACTCACTTACGAACGTTGGCGCGTACGGGTCACGCACATCGATGATCACATACTTGTCGCCGCCCGCGAGCGCGAAGAGATAGTCATTGGTCGCGAACATGTTGTGGACGCCACCGGTGACACCGTCCGAATCGAATGTCGACGCGATCACCGGATGCCGAGGGTCTGCCAGATCCAGGATGACCACACCATTTCGGCGATTGGATGCACCCTCTCGCGAAAGCGCCGCGTACCGGCCGTCGGGGGACACCTTCACGTCGTTCACAGTGCGTGCGTCGACCTGAATGGAATCGGTCTTCGTGATGTTCGTCGGATCGGTCACGTCCCAGAAGAACGCCCAGCCCGATGCGGACCAAGTACCGGTTACTGCGTAGTCACGACCGTCGAGCCCTTCATAGACCCACAGGTCGGAGGTGTGGGATGAGCTGACCGAACCGCGACCCTGCAGCTCGATCTCTCGCACGGCTTCCCGCCCATGAATCTCCACCGTAGCGCGTGCCACCAGAGGTCCGGCCAGGGCCAGCACAGTGTACCGGCCTGGGATCTCGGCCACGAAAGCGCCGTTTTCCACCGTCGCGGCCGCGGCCGGTGCCCGGATCGAGTCATCTGGCACGAAAGCGTAGGCCCAGGTCACGGGGAGATCTCTTACCGTGCCCGCCTCTCCGATCCCGGCCGCCTCGAAATGAAGCACGTCACCGGTCAACGCCGTTTCTGCACCGCCCTCAATCGTCAGTGCTGTCGCAGGGAACGCGGCAACGTCGTACGAAACCTCGGACTGCGCGCCCTCGATCGTCGCCGTAATGGTCACCCCTCCCGCGGCATGTGCCGTTACTGATCCAAACCGATCCACACTGGCGATGCTCGGATCAGAACTCAGCCAGACGGCCTCGATGTCGGGCCGTCTCGAGTCATCTCCGTGAAAGGCGCGGGTGGAGTGGGTGATCGTGGTTCCTGCGTAGAGCGATGTAGAGGAAGAGGTGACTTCCACCCGAGCGATCGCGGGCCAACGTACCGACACCGGGATACGCAGTGTGGGCGGGGTACCCGCGAAGTCGGCCGGAAGCGCCGCCGTCGCAACGATCTCGAAATCTCCGGCTTCAAGGCCCTGGACCACACCATCCCGGACTCGAAGTGACCCACGCGGGGCAGCGTATCGGACAGGTATCTCCAGAGTGGCACCAGACGCATCGAGCACTGTCACCGTCAGGGGCGCGGATGCGCCAACCGTGACTTCAACAGCCGTTGGCTCCGCAACCATCGTATACAATGACTGTTGAGCTTCGACTGATCCGGCTAGGAGAGCTGTCGCGGCACTCAACAGAGGCAGGGCACGTACGTGTCTATACATTACGGAACCTTGATCTCGGGAACGTTTTGCAACGGCGCAATGTCGGCGCGAGCCTGCGTACCGAGCAAGGCGTGGGTGCAGAAATGCGCTCCCCACAGCTATCTGATTTGGAGTATCGAAGGCCATGCTGAAAATCTCTGTTCGTTTCGCGTTGCCTCTCGTGGTCGCGTTCGTCGCCGCCATGCAGGCATTCGCCCAGGAGCGTGTAACCACGCCCACCGAGCATTTTGGGCACGAGGTTGGCGCCGACTACGTGTTGTTCAACTACGAGGCCCTCCACGAGTACTTCATCACGTTGGCGAACCAGTCAGACCGAATGGTGCTAGACACTCTCGGTCTGACCGAGGAGGGTCGTCCTCATATCCAGGCGATCATCACGTCGCCTGAGAACCAGGCTAATATCGCCCGCTACCGTGAGATCAGCGCGAAGCTGGCAAAGGCGGACGGTGTCAGCCGCGAAGAGGCCCTCTCGCTGGCCGCAGAAGGGAAGGCCGTCATTTGGATCGACGGGGGGCTGCACGCGACCGAAGTGTTGGGAGCGGCACAGCTCACTGAGATGGTCTATCGGCTGAATGAGTATACAGACGTCGAAACCATGCGAATTCTCGACGATGTGATCATCCTCGCGACGCATGCGAACCCAGACGGAATGACGCTGGTCTCCGACTGGTACATGCGGATGGACGATCCGATGACGCGCTCTTCCAGCGGGATTCCAGTCCTGTACAACAAGTACGCGGGCCACGATAACAACCGTGATTTCTACATGGCGGCCCTGGCGGAGAGCCAGAACATGAACCGCTCCATGTACCGCGAGTGGTATCCGCAGATCGTCTACAATCATCACCAGACGGGACCGCAGGGCACTGTCATGTTCGCGCCGCCGTTCCGTGACCCGCCGAACCACTATCTCGATCCGCTCATCATCACGTCACTGGACCGGGTGGGTTCGAACATGCATCAACGTATGGTGCTGGAGGGAAAGGGCGGAACGACGATGCGATCTGGAGCGAGCTACTCTACCTGGTGGAACGGTGGCCTCCGCACGACGCCATATTTCAAGAACATGATAGGTCTGTTGACCGAAACAATCGGAAACCCGACGCCGGTCGAGATCCCCTTCCTCCCGCGGCAGCAGATGCCGCGGGCTGACCTCCCGCTCCCGATTGAGCCCGGCATTTGGCACTTCCGGCAGTCGATTGAATACTCACAGACCGCCAACTGGGCTGTGCTTGATTACGCGTCACGAAACAGCGATCACCTTCTGTTCAACATCTGGCAGATGGGACAGAACTCCATTGAGCGCGGAAATACGGACTCGTGGACAACGCTGCCATTCGAGATCGATGCGGCGGCCGAGGCCATGGACCGTGGGAACCATGACGATTGGGAGCGGATCCTCCGCGATCCGACAGACCGCAATCCCCGTGGCTTTGTTATCCCCGCGGACCAGCGCGATTTTCTAACCGCAACAAAATTTGTGAATACGCTGCTGTACAACGGTGTAGATGTACATCGGGCCACTTCAGACTTCATGGTTGCGGGTACCGGATATCCTGCGGGTTCATACGTGGTGAAGGCGAATCAGGCATTCCGTCCCCACGTCCTCGACATGTTCGAGCAGCAGCAGCATCCGAACGACTTTGCGTTCCCTGGTGCTCCTCCTACCGCTCCGTATGACAACACCGGGTGGACCTTGGCTTGGCAGATGGGTGTCGAGTTCGATCGTGTCATGGAAGGTTTTGACGGACCCTTTGAGCTGGTGCCCGACGTCGTTGACGCCCCTCCAGGTGGTGTCGTGGCCGGGCCCACGAACGCTATAGGATACGTAACTGATCACATCAATGACGCCTTCGTCGCAGTCAATCGCGCATTAGCTGCTGGTGGGTCGGTTCAATGGTTTGTCGATCCGATCGACGTGAGCGGGACAGCGTTCGCAGCGGGTGCCTTCTACCTCGAAGCGGATCGCGACTTGATCGAGGCGTTGGCCGCCGAAAAGGGACTTGACTTCATCGGCGTTAGGGTGGTCCCACTCGGCGCATCCATGGAGCTGGAGCCGGTCAAGATCGGCCTCTGGGATCAGTACGGTGGTTCGATGCCGTCCGGATGGACGAGAATGATTCTCGAGGATTTTGAATTCGACTTCGACGTGCTGTTCCCGCCGGACTTCGACACAGGCGACCTGGATCAGTACGACGTTCTTCTGTTCGAGGATGGAGCGATCCCGCTCCCGGCAGCGATGGCCGGTGACGGTGGTGGTCGTGGGGGATACGGAGGCCGTGGTGGCCCGGATCCGGCGACCGTCCCTGAGGAGTACCGACGCCGCATGGGAAGCGTGACGGAGGATGGCACGGTTCCGCAGATTCTCGACTTCGTTCGAGAGGGTGGCGCTGCGATCGCGATCGGTTCATCTGCGAATCTGGCGTACCATGCTGGACTTCCCGTCCAGAACCATCTCGTGGAGAACGGCCAGCCGTTGACTCGTGAGCAGTACTTCACACCCGGCTCAGTTCTAGACATGAAGATCGAGCACGAGAGCCCGCTCACTCATGGCTTTGCCGACCGGACGAACGTGCTCTTCAGTCATTCCCCCACGTTCTCGCTTACCGCAGGTGCGGAAGCGCAGGGTGTCCGCCGCATAGGCTGGTTCGACACACCGAATCCACTCAAGAGCGGCTGGGCATGGGGCGAGCGTTACCTAGAGGACGGGGTAGGTGCAATCGAGGCTGACTACGGCCAGGGCAAGATCTTCCTGTTCGGGCCGAAGATCACGTTCAGAGCCCAGCCGCACGGCACGTTCGGTTTCCTGTTCAATGGCATCTACTACGGTGCCACGGACGAACGACCGATCTCCCAGTAGCCCGTGAAGGCGAATGAGACCTCCACGGTGACGGGCTGATAAGACGGGGTGTCCGGCTCACGCTGGACACCCCGTTGCTCGTTCAGCAAGAATCGTCGCTGACGGCGGCAGCGGTCAGCTGGGTTGATCTGTTGGCCTGACCAGTATCTCGCTGACCGATACATGGTCCGGTGAGGTTACCGCGAACTCGATCGTTCGGGCCACATCCTCCGGCTTCAGTGT
>Ga0308018_10000770_pt1 | contig 15483 bp, 8 predicted proteins | sample Neamet282_FD_203130 | JGI IMG/M metagenome (GOLD analysis project Ga0308018, IMG submission 203130) | Marine microbial communities from water near the shore, Antarctic Ocean - #282 | ecosystem: Environmental > Aquatic > Marine > Unclassified | place: Southern Ocean | collected 2014-10-01
ATTCAATCGGTCCAGGATCATCGCTGTAGCGTACGCCTTCCTCGCCGTTCCGGCTGGAGCCCAAACGCTCAGGGGTACCATTGTCGACAGCGACTCCGGTGAGCCGGTTGTGCTCGCCTATGTGGGCTTACTCGCCGAGGGACAGGAGATGGTCGTCGCTGCGTTGGCGAATATGGTCGGAGAGTTTGAGGTCACCGCCCCCTCCGCAGGGGGATACTTCCTCTACGTTTCACGCACCGGTTACGAGACACTCATGGACGGGGTCTTCGACCTCGGTGAGGGGGGTGAATTCAATCTTCAAGTCGGCTTGCGACCGGCTCCCATCGAGCTCGAAGAGGTTGTGGTGGAGAGTTCCACCCGGAGCCTGAGCTCGCTCGAGCAGAATGGATTTTACGACCGGGCGATCATGGGTCTCGGGACGTTGATGATCCGCGACGAGATTGAGCGTCGCGCCATCGACAAGGTCAGTGACGTATTTCGAATGATTCCACGGTTGGAGATCGATGACTCGCGGCCCCTCACGGGAAGTACGGATGTCATGCGGAACCCAGCGATCTACAACTGGCGGGGCGGAAGGAAGTGCTCTCCTACGCTTTATATCGACCGACACGTGGTGAACGCCGGCGGCGATTATCCGCTCCGTCCCGATGACTACATGACGGCATCTGAAATCGAGGCGATCGAGGTCTACACGCGCACGAGCGAAGTGCCGGTGGGATTTGACGAGATCACAAGCTGCGGGGTGATACTTGTCTGGACACGCACGCGCTGACGCGTACCTAGTTACCCTGCTGCTTAGGATCGCCGGCACCTGTTACGGCGAGCGCGATGAAGGCTATAGTGCCGAGGATTACAGTCCCGATTATCCCCGATGTCTTTGCTGCGTCGAGGCTCCGGATGAGCACGCCTGACATTGTCGAAATCGAGTAGAGCCGTGTAATCGTCTGTGTCTCGCCATCGACGGAGGCGTCGGCCACGACGGACAGCGAGGTCGGAGTCCACTCCAGCTCATGCACGGTTTCGAACTCAACCGTCTGCTCGGTTCCCCCGGCCTGCCGAACGACAACGCCACGCACATTATTCAGTGCCTCCCGGTCTTGTGCGGCCGGAGGTACCGCAACCTGTGTGACCGTGAAGCACCCGGCGAGGAAGGGTGTCACGAGGATGGCTAGCAGAAGTCGAGAAGGCTTACGCATGCGTTTTGTGAGCAGGGGGAGTCCGATCACCCATGACGGGGCGCAGCAAGGTGCCCCCGCGCCGGGGCGGATGCAATGAACACCTCGCAGGGCTGGCTGGCGGTCCCCGTCCGGAGTCCGGAGTGCTAGTCTTGGCGAGAGCCCATCAGTTCCTGAAGCTGTCTCAATGCCGCGCCAACCTTGAACCGATACGGACGACCGATCGGCTAGCGGTTCCGATTTTCGAAGAACCAGAGTCCGCCACCGCCGCCACCGAGAAGCACATCGTCGTCTCCGTCGCCGTCGAGATCACCGAGCGCGGGGGACGCGAACCGAAAGTCTTCGATTCCGAGCAGCCCGGCTTCGACGAAGTCGGGTGAGGTCACCGAGCCGACGTTGCGGTAAAGCGAAACCCCCTCGCTCTCGGAGCCGACGACCAGATCGAGGTCACCGTCTTCATCCATGTCGCGGAGTAGCGGCATGCTCCGGCGCCCCACGTCGATGCGACCGAACTCGTCGTCAACCAAAGTGAAGACAGGTTTCTGCCTCGATCCGGTGTTCTCGTAAAAGTTCAGCGTGCCCGACGTTTCCCCGATGAAGAGGTCGAGATCTCCGTCTCCATCGACATCACCAAGGGCGGGAGTGGCGTTTCGGCCACGCGTTAGGGTCACGACGGCAGAGTCCGCGACGCTCAATTGAAGTGATCCGTCGGTCGCGTCGTTGCGGAGGAACCTCAATTCGTCTTCCCACGTGCCGAGGATGGCATCGAGATCACCATCGGCGTCGAGATCCCCGAAGGCGGGCAGCATGTGGTAGCCGCCTCCAACGTCCAGCTCTCCGTCCATGCGGAAAATGGGCACTTCTGAGGACCCTTCGTTAATCAGGCGGTACAGCTTCCCGTTCTGGGTATCGTTCTGCTCGATCTTGTTCCCCACCAAGAGATCGAGGTCTCCGTCACTATCCAGGTCGACCAGGACGGGTATGCTCTCCGCCCCAAAATCGATGGTCGACAGGAAACGGGAGGAGCGAGCCTCGAAGTTCAGCGGACCGGTCTGCTCGAGGTAGTGGAAGTTGTCTGCGGTTGTCGTGTTTGGGTTGTAGGCGCCACCGAGCACGCCCACGAGAAGGTCCTCATCGCCGTCGCCGTCGACATCTCCCACGGTCGGGGCGTTGTAGCCGCTGGTCCGGAGCGGCTCTGCAAGCGGGAATGGCACCGGCTCACTCCGTAGCGACGGAGACCGACAGGTGCCTGTGTTCTCGATGAAGAGTATGCCTGGTTCGAAGTAGTCCCCCCAAAACATGTCTTCGTCCCCGTCACCATCGATGTCACCCAGAGCCATGGTATTGGCGCCGTGCGCTGAGCCAATCTGTGCGACGATCTTGATTCCCTCGAAGGTGTCGGTGATGTGGCGGAATCGAGGTACGCCGTTCTCGTCCGTGCCCGTCTCTTCGTACCGAGTCACGGTCCCTTCGAGGCGTCCAATCAAGAGATCCATCTGACCGTCGCAATCGATGTCCGTGGCATTCGGTATGTTTTGCCGGTCTGAAAAAAGTGCTCGTCCGTCAGTGTCGCGCAGCGTATCCGCCGCCGTGACGAAAAGGGCGGCTTGCGGAGTGCCGTCGTTGCGGTAGTAACGCAGGTAGCTGAACGGACGCTCGGCGAGGAGGTCGGCGTCACCGTCGCGATCCAGGTCTACGAAGCGATACCACTCGCCGACCTCAAGGTCCTGATATCGGTCAGCACGCCATTGGTACCGAGGCGTTGCTCCCGCGACGTGCTCGAAGAACATCACGCTCCCTGACCACTCCTGCAGGAAAAGATCGGCGTCGCCATCGGCGTCGATGTCGACCAGCTGAGGGCGGGGAATGTTGAAGCCACCCAGAAACGGTTGCTCCACCGGATCTCCGTTCTCGTCGATGACCTCCAGGCCCTGAATACGCCTTACGTAGCCGGTATCAGGCGTCGCGCGGGCGACCACTTCGCCGGAGGCAGGTGCCGCGGTCCCGGCAGGTGATGCACAACTCGCGCTCATGAGAAGTGCGCTGCCGAGAAGAAGGGCGTGGCCCGCCGAAACATGCGCGGGCCTGTCAGGCCTATTTAGTCGTCGGGGCGCCTCGGTCATCCGATCAGTGCCCAGAGGGTGCGGACATGCCCGCGGCGTAACGCCCCACTTCGATAACGGCCAGCACGTCATGACTCTCCGCATCAATTGCGACTACGGTCCCAGGTCGGTCTACACCGTTCTCAGCCGACTGGTAGGTGCCCGCCACGTTGCGACCGGATATGTAAACCGTCGCTCCGTCCGGCGAGATTGCTGACCCATGTGGCTCAATGAGCGCCGGATGACTGATCACATCCACGACACTCCAACTTCTAACATCAACCACCGTAACCGTATTCGCTGTCTGGTTCGGAACCCAGACGAAACGGCCGTCCGGTGAGAATGTCGGATGCCAGGGCTGTCCGCCGACCTTGACCGAATTCACGACGACGGGCTCATCCCCGCTGAGATCGAACACTATGAGGTCACCGGTCATCTGCCCTCCGCCGACCATCCAGTGGCCATCTCGGGACACGGCGAACTGGACGAACATGTGGTTCACGCCGTCCAAGTGCAGTAGGTCGACCTCTGCCGTGCCAGTCGGGGCGTAGGCGACACTGTTCTGCCCGAGGCTCGCTGAGAAGAAACGCGATCCCGTGGGGTCGACAGCGAGTGCGTGCGGCCTGGGGAAAAAGACGTCGACTTCGTCGATGCTCATGTCGGACCGGTGCACCACGCCAATGCGCTGAGGCGGGGTTACCGCTGCCATCGACCGTCCGACGTACAGCAGGTCAGATGTTGCGTCGAGGCTCAGCATTCCCGGTGTCTTGAAAGAGGCTTCTCCTACGAGATGATTCTCTCGATCGAACTTCAGCACTTTTCCCGCGGCGATCAGGGACACGTACCAGAAAGAGCCATCTGGCTCGACGGCCGTGTGGTGCGCCTTGGCCGTTTCAGGGTACCCCAGTTCCTTGAGGTCGACGGTGGTAACGAGCCTATTCGTACTCATATCAATGACCGCTACCGTGACTTCTTCCTGACTCGCGACGTACAGTAGCTCTTGGGCCTCGGCCCCTGAGGGGACGAGGTACATCGCCCACGCAGCGACACACCCGCCCAGGATCACACGCCGAGCGAAGCGCATCTGCGTGCGTGCCGATCGCATCATGTATCGATATTTACTGCGAGATCGTCCGAGGACGATACCGGACGATGAATAGGCCCTCGTCGCCACTGGTCACGGCTACGATGCCACTCTCGAAGTACGGGTAGTTCGACCACGAACCGCTCATCTGTGCGTCATCGCCGCCGTATGGCTGCGTGTCGAAGTTGCCGACCGGCACCGGGTTCTCCGGATCCGAGACGTCGAGTACGCGAAGGCCGCTCTTGTAGTTCGACTGATACATCGTGTTGCCCACGATGTAGAGGTTGTGGTCCGTGGCCTTCGTCTCCGCCATGTACTCGCGAGCGAGTACGGGATCGTCCAGGTCCGCGAGGTCCCAGATGAGAGTCCGGGTGGTCTCGACGTTCCCTCCGGTCTCGTCGAGCTCGTCGCCCATGTAGAAGTATTGATGATCCTCCGACAGCCATCCCTGGTGCGAGTAGGCCACGTTCGGATACGTCGCCATTGAGACGGCAACGGGGTTCGTCTTGTCCGTGACGTCGGCAATCGAGAGAGCCGTCTCGTTTGCACCGAGGCAGATCTCCCGGCCTGCGTAGTCTTCGTCGGGTCCATGGTAGATCACGCACTGTGCGTCGTGCGAGTAACCGGTGCGGTCGCGGCCCGTCGTCATGTCCTGGAAGCAGCCGGCGAACTCGGGGTTCTTCGGGTCTTGGATGTTGATCATGTGAAGCCCACCACCGCAGGTCTCGCCACCACCGCTGCTGCCGACGGAGTAGGCGTACCCGGTGTCCTCATTGATCACGATGTTGTGGGCGCTGTGAATGCGATCGTAACGCGCGTCCTCGGTGAACGTCACCGGCTCCGACCCATCAAGGCCACGAAGGTGGGTCAGGTCGAAGATCTGCATCCCATGCTCACCCGCGTTGTCCGCGACGACGAACATGTGGTTGTCGTAGACCTTCATGTCCCGCCACACGGTCACGTTCGATCCCTCCGGCATCGGCAGGCGACCGAGGTAGAGCGGTGTGCCCGGGTTGGTCACGTCGACAAAGGCGGTTTGGTTCGTCATACCGACAAGCACGATCTCACGACCGCTCTCAGAGTCGGTCCAGCCCCACACGTCATTGGTATTGATGCCGCGCTCGGCCTCCATGTCACCCAGCGGGATGAATGAGAGCAGATCGACGGAAGAGCATTCGAACAGTGCGGCTTCACCTTCGTCGGTGCACCGCACCTCATCACCACTGATGCCGTCGATACCGAGGTTATCTCCACCAATCCGACCCGTAGGTGTCCATCCGTCGGGTCCCTGCTCGAGCACCCAGGCTGCTCCCGTGCCGTTGTCTGCTGCTGCTGCCGCACCGACGACGAGTCCCGCGCCCATCGCGACCGTGGAAGCGAAGGCTCCGTCGTCCTCCGCACCCGAGGCGGTCTGCGTTACGGACGTCCAGGTGTTGGACTCGGCGTCACGCGTATACGTGAAGACTCGACCCTCACCGAAGCTGGCCGAAGCCGCGCCGATCTGGGCCGTCTCGCCATCAAAGGCGATCGATCCGCCGAACCCGGTCTGTGCCGCGGCCTCGAACGGAATGAGCATCGTGGTGAGTTCCCATTGACCATCGGCGAAACCGTACGTCATCACCGAGCCAATTCCGACGATGTTGCCCGGCGAACCGATTAGCGCGACGTCACCGTCGATCTTCAGATCTGTGCCGAACGCAGCCTGTGCGTTTACGAGTGGTGCCTGAAGTGGCCCCATCGGTGCCCAGGTATCCGTGCCGGTGTCGTACTCGTATGCGTAGACCGCACCCTGACCTTCATCGGCAGAGGTCGCTGCGATGAATGCGTGCGTACCGTTTATGGCGATGTTTGCGCCAAAGCGGTCGACAGGGTTCAGAGTCGTTGGCGCGAGCTTTGAATGCTGGACCCAGTTGTCGCCATCGCGGTGGAAGACGTACGCCGCACCACGACCCCCGTTCTGTCCGATCGTGCCGACCATGATCCAATCGCCGTCGATTGCCAGGCCGCTGCCGAGGCTGTCGGCGGGGCTACGATCGTCCGTGTTGAGTTCGCCAGCGCGATTCCAAGTGCCGCCGTCGTTCTCATACATGTAAACCGTTCCGGTTCCACCGTCGGCTCTGGTCGCAGAGACCAGGAGTAGGTCGTTCTGCGTCGCCACGCGGATACCGAATCGGTTGCCCATTTCGGCGCCTTCCGGCTCGATGCGCTGAGTCTCCACCCAGTCCCCGCTGCTATCACGCCCAAAGATGTAGACGACGCCCGAACGCATTTCGTAGACCGGCTCACCGACGATGATCTGATCGCCGGCCACCGCCATCGAATTCCCGAACGACTGTGCGCTCAGAGAAGTCACTGGTCCGATCGCGAGGATTGCGACCGCGAAGGAAAGACACATCCGTTTCATTACAGCCTCTTCCGCTGGGGTAGGGCCGAGGATGCCATCCGTGGCCCGGAATGTCTGGACAGAGTTGACGCGAAGCATGTCCGATGGAGATGCGAGGGACAAGTCGCGCCGGATCAACTCGACCCGGTGATACGCGAGGTAGATCAGCCGGAAGTGAAGCCGTCGGCTAGCTGACCCTCGTCTATGAATACGGCGGTCTAACCCTCGCGTACGGTGTGCTGCGCTCCGTTCTTGATCTCATTGTTATGGCACTGGAACCGATATACGAGCGTGTTAGGGCTCGCGTCGGCCCACTCGAACACATCAAGGAACTCGCCCGTGATTTTGTCGAACAGCTCTATCGTAAGCAGTCTCGACACGCCTCTGCGTGGGCGCCTGGAATCCCATTCTAGGGGGAGACGGAGATTCCGACCGGTCCGTGTTTTCTCGCATCAACAGCCACGGCTGCGGGTGGCCCGGTCTTCATTCTCTTGCCACTGAGGATGCCGGAGACCAAGCTCTGCTGTGCCAGACAACCCCATGCAGGAGTGACCGATGACCCGTCCCATTCGACGCATGCACCTGCTCGGCTGTCCGGCCAGCGCCGGCTTTGCCGTCGCAGCATTGGCTGGCTTGGCCTTCGCGCCACCGATGAGCGCGCAGGAGCCCGCTTCCTGGGGGAACGATCTCGTATTTCACACATTCTCGATTGCCGCAGTGGACCCGAACACCGGTGAGTCCGGCGTTGCGGTTACGACTCGGGTCGCGTGCGTCGGAAACGGGGTGCCGTGGGTGCGCGCCGGTGTCGGCGCGGTGGCGACGCAAGCTTCGACGAGAACGGCGTACGGGCAGGAGTTGCTCGACATGCTTGAACAGGGGATGTCTCCCCAGGAGGCGCTGGACCAGGCCACTGCTGCCGATGACGATCGCGATCGGCGTCAGATAGGTGTGGTGTCACTGGACGGACAGGCAGCTCAGCACACCGGTTCGGGTCCGGGGGAGTGGGCCGGGCATCGCTCCGGACAGAACTACGCTACACAAGGGAATGTCCTGGTCGGTCCAGGGGTCGTGGATGCGGTGGCTGAGGCGTTCGAGGCGAGCGAAGGATCCGGACGGCACCTTGCCGATCGCCTGATCGAGGCGCTCACGGCAGGGCAGGTGGAGGGTGGAGATCGACGTGTCGGACGTCTTCAGTCAGCCGCAGTGATCGTAGCCGACCCGCGCGAAGGCATGGCCCGGCGTCCCGACGGTCAGACGGTTCACATCAACGTGTGCGAGCATCCGACGCCGGTCGGCGAACTCCGCCGGATCTATGACACGGTCTCCGGCACGCTAGGGTATCGGGAGTTGTCACAGCCTTCCGGGAATGACGTGTGGCAGGTCAAGTTGATCCTGCATGCGCTCGGCTACTACCGGGATCAGATCAGTGTTCTCGAGAGGGAGCGTGGCTGGCAGTTTTTCGACGATGAGGTCGCGAGCGCTGTGGACGAATTCCGGGTCATGCGGGCCCTTTCCAACCCGAGCACCGGCGGGACGCCGCGAGGGTTTGTTGATGCCCAGGCGATCACGCTCATGTGGGCTGACCTGGAGTCGGCGGGCAAGGCAGAGGAGGTCCGAACGCTGATTCGTGAGCTGACACAGGTCCGTCGATGACCGGGTTCGCGAGTGGCCTCGTAAGGGCCGCGTTGGTGGCCGCCCTTATCGGGGGTGGCACGTCCCCTGCTTCTGGGCAGTCCCCTCTCGCGGCCGAAAGGTTACTGAAGGACGCGACGATCGAGCAGTTGAGTCAGGCGATGGAGAATGGGACCCTCACATCTGAGGCGCTGGTCGAGATGTACCTGGAGCGAGTCGCAGCTTACGACCAGAATGGTCCAGCGTTGAATTCGATTCTGACGCTCAACCAAGGTGCGCTCGCGAGGGCTCGCGAGCTCGACGCCGAACGTGCGGAAAGAGGGCCGCGTTCGATGCTGCATGGCATTCCGGTCGTGCTGAAGGACAACGTCGACACACGGGACATGCCAACGACAGCCGGGTCGATTCTTCTGCAGGGATCCTTCCCGCCGGATGACGCGTTCATGGTTCAGATGCTGAGGAAAGCGGGCGCGATCATTCTGGCCAAGACGAACATGAGTGAGTTCGCGTCGGGCGCCACGATGAGTTCGAACGGTGGATGGATTCGGAATCCACATGACCTGGACCGGACTCCAGCGGGCTCGTCCGGCGGATCCGGTGCCGCGATCGCGGCCGTATTTGCCCAGCTCGGCATCGGTACGGATACCGGTGGTTCGGTCCGCGGCCCGTCCGCGGCGAATGGCATCGTGGGGCTGAAGCCTACCCACGGTCTCGTGAGTCGCGATGGCATCATTCCGCTGGCGCTGTCGTTCGATACGGGCGGCCCGATGGCTCGGAGTGTCTACGACGTGGCTGCGATGATGAACGTGATCGCGGGGGTCGACCCTACTGATGAGGCGACGCGGAAGGCGGATGGTCGGGTCCCGGATGACTACACGGCATTCCTCGATGAGAATGCTCTGGCCGGAGCCCGGATCGGTGTCGCGAGACAATTCCTTGGCGGAGACCCGGATGTCGACTGGGTGATCGAAGCTTCGCTGCGACAGATCCAGGAGCAGGGTGCCGTGCTTGTCGATGTCGAGCTCCCTCAATGGCTCATCGACGTGAAGGGAGACTGGTACACGACGATTCGCTGGCGTGAGTTCCGTGAGCAAATTCCGGCGTACTTGGCCACCACCGGCCCGGAGTTTCCCAAGAGGCTCGCTGACCTGCTGGATCGGTCTCGCGACGAGCGCTATACGACTGATCAGGGTGGCACCCCGAACCCGGTGAGGTGGAGCCTGTTCGCCCAGGAGGAGGACAGCGGGCGGACGACGGACACGGAGTACCGCACGATGGTCGAATTCGGACAGCCGATGATTCGCAGCTTGATTGACGGGCTGTTCAATGACGAGCGTCTGGATGCGATCGTGTACCCGACGTCGGGTACGCGGCCGGAGCGTGTGGGGCAGAATCAGGCGACTTGGGATGTACCCTCTGCCACGAACCTCGCGAACCTCACCGGATATCCCGATCTCATCATTCCGGCTGGTTTTACTAGCGACAATTTGCCGGTCGCTCTGTCGTTCTTCGGCCCCGCCTTCAGTGAACCGACACTGCTTGGTCTGGGCTTCTCGTTCGAGTCGCGGAACGATCAGCGACCGTATCCAGCCATGACGCCGGCCATCGATGGGCATGTGATTCGTCGTTAGGCGACCGTGGCGCTGTCGGGAAGTTCCACGGGAATATGCGTTTAGAGCCCCTTTGACTGGGAATTCCGTTATTTTATGGGTCCCGCTGAATTCTGCTCCTGATGGGCGCGAATCAGCGGGCATTTTACGAGATGTGATGAGGTCCACGAGGAGTACATGGAAGGACGACTTACCAATGGCCCGGCTGCCGCAGCGCCTCCGGGTCCAGCGCTCACCAGCGTGCACCTGCAACGTGCGTCTGAGGTGACCATGATGTCTGTCGGGCCCGCCGATGTAGCGTTTCGCGCGCCTGTGGGTCTCGTTGCAGGAGCCGAGGGGACCCGGGCGGTCGCGATTGCACCGGATGGGTCGCCCGGTCCGATTGGCATAGACGAGGCGCTTATCGGCGTGCTCCCTCCCGTGTACCCTGAGTGGTTGGGGGACCGAACGTTCGCTTCCGCGCATGGGTGTCGCTTCCCCTATGTCGTCGGGGAGATGGCTCGTGGTATCGCGTCGGCCGACATGGTCATCGCCGCGGCACCCGCGGGACTCATGGCATTCTTTGGTAGCGCCGGCCTTTCGATTCCGGACGTCGACGAAGCGATTCTCAAGATCCAGACTGCGCTCCCGTCCGAGGTTCGGAACTGGGGCGCGAATCTGATCCACAGTCCTCAGGAACCACACATGGAGATGGACTTCGCGGAGCTGATGCTCGCGCGCGGGGTCGCCAACATCTCTGCGTCCGCCTTCATGCGACTCGCTCCGGCCGTGGTCTACCTGTCGGCGAAGGGCCTGCAGCGGCTTCCAGACGGATCGATTCAGCGACGAACCCACATCTTTGCCAAGGTCTCGCGAGTTGAAGTCGCGACGCCGTTCCTGTCGCCGGCCCCCGAGTCGATGCTGACCCCGCTGGTCGCGGCTGGAAAGTTGACGGCCGACGAGGCTGCGCTCGCTCGCCTGATTCCTGTGGCTGAGGACATTACGGTCGAGGCAGATTCGGGTGGGCACACGGATAACCGGCCGTTGCCCGTACTTCTCCCGCGCATCATCGAACTCGCCAACGAGCTCAGCGCTCAGTTCGGGTACGTGCAGCAGCCACGGATCGGTGTAGGTGGTGGACTCGGTACTCCGGCAGCGCTCGTAGCGGCATACGCAGCAGGAGCCGCGTTTGTGGTGACTGGCTCCGTGAATCAGGCTGCGGTCGAATCGGCACTATCTGATGATGGCCGAATGATGCTGGGCCAGGCCTCCATGACGGATGTCGCGATGGCTCCGGCCGCCGACATGTTCGAGCTCGGGGTCGAGGTTCAGGTCCTGAAGCGCGGCACGATGTTCGCGCAGCGGGGCAAAGAGCTGTATAAGATTTTCAGGACGTACCCGTCACTCGAGGCTATGCCTGATGACGAACGTCTTGCGATGGAAAAGAGAGTACTCGGCCGCTCCGTCGCGGATATCTGGGCCGAGACCAAAGCGTTCTTTGAGAAACGTAATCCGCCGGAGATCGCAAAAGCCGAGGCCGATCCGAAACATCGGATGGCTCTCGTCTTCCGTTGGTACCTCTTCATGGGCGCCCAGTGGGCGCGGTCCGGCGATGAAAGCCGGAGGGCTGACTACCAAATCTGGTGCGGCCCTGCCATGGGTGCCTTCAACGACTGGGTGCGGGGAAGTTTCCTCGAGCCAGTCGAGAACCGATCAGTCGTTCAGATCGGTCTGAACTTGCTGGAAGGAGCCGCGCACGTGACTCGTGCGAATCAGCTCCGACTCGCAGGCGTCCACCTGGCCGCCGGCGACAGCTCGTTCTCCCCACGTCAACTTCGATGAGAATATAGATGCCGACTTCTCCTCCTATCGCCGTCGTAGGAATGAGCTCCCTCTTTGCAGGGAGTGAGGACCTGATCGGATTCTGGCGCGACATCGTGTCCGCGACCGACCGCCTAACCGACGTGCCACCGCACGGCTGGCTGATCGACGACTACTACGATCCGGATCCAACCGCTCCGGATATGACGTACGCCAAGCGAGGTGGGTTTCTCAACCCGGTCCCGTTCAATCCGATGGAGTTCGGCATTCCGCCCAAATCGGTGCCCGCGACTGATACCGCTCAGCTTATCGCGTTGATCGCAGCGAAGCGTGTTCTCGAAGACGCCGGTCGTTTCAGTGAGGGTGTGGACCACAGCCGGACGAGCGTCGTACTCGGCGTGGCCTCGGCGACCGAGCTCATCGTCGAGATGGGCGCACGACTCCAGCATCCGATCTGGCGCAACGCCCTAAGGCAGGAAGGGCTGCCGGAGAGCCGTGTACAGGACATAGTCCAGCGCATCAAGGATCATTATCAGCCGTGGCAGGAGAGCACGTTCCCTGGCCTTCTCGGCAACGTGGTTGCCGGCCGCATTGCGAATCGACTGGACCTCGGCGGCTCGAATTTCGTGACGGACGCCGCCTGCGCGAGTTCGATATCGGCTCTTCAATCCGGCCTGCACGAACTGTATCTGGGCGACAGTGACATGGTGATCGCGGGGGGCGTCGACGCCCTCAACGACATTCTCATGTACATGTGTTTCTCGAAGACTCCGGCGTTCTCTCCCACGGGTGACTGCCGACCGTTCTCAGAAGAGGCCGATGGGACGCTCATCGGTGAGGGAGTAGGAATGCTCGCGCTCCGTCGTCTTGAGGACGCTGAGGCTGATGGCGACATGATCTATGCGGTAGTTCGCGGCCTGGGTGCGTCGTCCGACGGAAAAGGATCCAGTGTGTACGCGCCGCGCTCCGAGGGGCAGGCGAGTGCGCTGCGTCGCGCTTATGAGAAGGCGGACTACAGTCCGGCGACCGTCGAGCTCGTCGAGGCTCACGGTACGGCGACGAAGGCCGGAGACGCCGCTGAGGCCCGTGGCCTCACGTCCGTGTTTGGCTCCGCCCGCGAGGGCGAGACTGCCTGGTGTGCACTGGGCTCGGTGAAGTCGCAGATCGGCCACACGAAGGCCGCTGCCGGGTCTGCTGGCCTGATCAAGGTCGCGCTAGCCCTCCATCACAAAATTCTTCCGCCGACCCTCAAAGTTTCTAAGCCGAACTCGGCCCTCGGAGGCGAGGACAGTCCGCTCTATATCAACACGGAGGCCCGTCCTTGGATTCGGGGCTCTGACTTCCCTCGCCGCGGTTCGGTCAGTTCCTTCGGATTCGGCGGCTCGAATTTCCACGTCACCATGGAGGAGTACACGGGGCCGGGCAGGCGCCCGAAACGCCTCCGTACATGGTCCGAGGAGCTCGTCGTCTTGTCTGCGGAGTCGTCGGATGCTCTGGCGAGTGCGCTTGCTGAAATACAGACGCAAGTTGCAGAGGGCCGAGATCTTGGTCTGATCGCTCACGAAGCGGCTGGGGCGTTCAGTGCTAGCGCGGCGGCCCGCGTGGCGCTGATTGCAGGTACTGCTGAGGAGTTAGCGGAGAAGGCGGCCAAGGCTGCCGATGCGCTGAGGAGCGACAAAGCCGACGCGCTTCCGGATCCCGACATCATCTTTGGCCTTGGAGCTACCGACCGCGGGAAGCTTGCGTTCATGTTTCCAGGTCAGGGCAGCCAGTACGTCAACATGGGAGCCGCTGCCGCGATGGCGTTCGACTCCGCACGGGCCGTATGGGATCAGGCGGCTGACATGCCTGAGTTCGCAGGAGATCGTCTCGATCGTGCCGTCTTCCCTCCGCCGGCCTTCACTGACGAAGAGCGCGCGGTACAGGCAAAGAACGTCACGGAAATGGCGACGGCACAGCCGTCCATCGCCGCCGTGTCACTCGGCTACATGAGCCTTCTCGACCAGATCGGTATCAAGCCTGATGCTGCTGCAGGACACAGCTTCGGCGAACTGTCTGCGTTGGCCGCGGCCGGCCGGATTCCATCCACGAAGCTGCTGGTATCTGCTCGCAAGCGTGGTGAGTTCATGGCCGAGGCCGCCTCGACGCAGGCCGGTGCCATGATCGCGGTCCGATCAGATGCGGACACGATTTCCGCGCTGATCGATGAAACGTCAGGCGTGGTTGTCGCGAATGACAACGCGCCGAACGAGGTCGTCATCGCCGGCTCGGTGGAATCCATCGATGCCTTCGCGGCCAAGTTGAAAGAATCGGGAATGCGCTCCATCCGCCTCCCGGTGGCTTCGGCATTCCACTCGAGCATCGTCGCCAGTAGTGTCGAGCCGTTCCACGATTACCTCGGTTCGGTTAAATGGAGCTCGGGCGATATCGATGTCTATGCAAACACGACCGGCGAGGTCTACCCGAAGACGGGCAAGGCCGGACGCCGACTCCTCGCTGAACAGCTGGCTTCGCCGGTGCGCTTCCGTCAGATGGTGGACGCGATGTACGACTCCGGTGTCACGCACTTCGTCGAGGTCGGCCCTGGCGCAATCCTAACGGGACTCGTGGGCAAGTGCCTTGGGGACCGGCCGCACGTCGCGGTGGCACTCGACAACAAGAAGACCACGGGGTTGCGTGCGTTCTGGCGTGGCCTTGGTCGACTCGCCGCCGAAGGCGTCGAGATGAATCTGAACGCGCTGTCGGAGGGGTATCGGATTCCCGAGGCTCCGGTGGAAGTGAAGCCATTTGAAATCATGATTACAGGATTCAACCACGATCGGCCGTACCCACCGGAGAACGGGGCGGCCGGCGTCGCGCAGCCGAATCCGGAGGTCGCTGCGGAGGCCTCCTTCGTACCGACGCCTCCTGCACCGGTGTCAGTGACTCCGAGCCTCGCGGCTGCTACACCCCAGGCAGCGGTTCCCGTCGTGACTTCGAGCGCCAACGTGCCGACGCCCGTGGCAGTCGACTCGACCATGGCCGCTCAGGTCCATCAGGTCACGATCGAAGCACACAGGCGGTATCAGGAATTGATGGCAGCGAGCCATCGCTCCTTCCTGAACATGGCCTCGAGCGCTCTCTCCCAAATTTCCACTGGCGTGCCGGTTCAGGGTGCAGTGTCTTTGCCTGTCCCAGTCGAAGTGGCCCCGGTACATATCGTCGTCCCGTCGCCCGTCGTGCCTGTGGTGGCGCAGCAGCCCGCAGTCGCGCCGGTTCTCCCGGTCGTGGCGCCTGTAGCGGCTCCGGTTGCTGCGGTGACTGCGGTCGCTCTCCCAACGCCCGCTCCGGTAGCTGCGCCATCCGGCGCTGCCGCACCGACAGTCGACGTGCAGCAGCTGGCACTCGAGGTCGTTTCCGAGAAGACCGGTTATCCGGTCGAGATGCTCGATCTCGATATGGAGATGGAAGCCGGGCTGGGTATCGATTCTATCAAGCAGGTCGAGATTCTGAGTGAACTCCAGGAGCGCCTCCCTGGACTCCCGGAGATCGCGCCATCCGAACTTGCGAATCTTCGGACACTACGTGACGTCGCAGAGAAATTGTCAGTCGGACTACCGGCGGCAGTCACCGCCGTTGCGCCCCTAGCGGCCGCAGCACCAGCCGTCGCAGCGATCGACGTAACAGCACTGGCCATGGAGGTCGTCTCTGAGAAGAC
>Ga0308018_10000773_pt1 | contig 15465 bp, 11 predicted proteins | sample Neamet282_FD_203130 | JGI IMG/M metagenome (GOLD analysis project Ga0308018, IMG submission 203130) | Marine microbial communities from water near the shore, Antarctic Ocean - #282 | ecosystem: Environmental > Aquatic > Marine > Unclassified | place: Southern Ocean | collected 2014-10-01
ATGAGCCATAATAGCGCCGAATATATTCACGTGCTGGTCGAGGCGTTGAAACTATCCTGCGCGGATCGCGAACGCTATTACGGCGATCCAAACTTCGTGGATGTTCCAATGACCCAATTGCTTTCGAACGACTACACCGCCCTACGTCGGTCGCTCATCCGCAACGACACAGCCTGGCCGGAAATGCCGCCCCCCGGCGACCCGATCAACGGCAAGGCGACGACGGCGCCCGGTCCGGCAATCCCGCCGCCAGCCGCAATACCAAAGGATATTCGCGAACCCGCGACCTTGGACACCTCCTACATCTGCGTCGTGGATTCACAGGGCAACGCCTTTTCCGCTACCCCCAGCGATGTGTCCCGGTCCACGCCCATCATTCCAGGCACGGGATTTTGTCCCTCATCACGGGGATCGCAATCTTGGGGCGACCCAACCCATCCGTCCTCAGCGCAAGCGGGAAAGCGGCCCCGTCTTACACCGAACCCAGCCATGGCGTTTAAGGAGGGTAAACCGTACCTCCTTTTCGGGACGCCCGGCGGCGATGTTCAATCCCAAGCGATGCTTCAGGTTCTGCTCAACCAGACCCTGTTCGGCATGGATATTCAGTCCGCGATTGAAGCGCCGCGCTTTGCGACCTTTAGCTTTCCCTCGTCCTTCGAACCGCACAGCTATTTCCCGGGCCGTCTCAACCTGGAGGCCCGAATTCCAAAAGAGACGGGCGACGCACTCGCCAAACTCGGCCATGGAGTGGAATGGTGGCCCGACATGACTTGGCGGGCAGCGGCCGTTTGCGCCATTTTAGTGGATGATGACAAGGGCGTGCTGCACGCTGGTGCCGACCCCCGCCGACCCGCCTATGCGCTCGGCTGGTAGGTCCGCGCTGGACTTTTCTCAACGATTTAGTCTGACCCAATGCGGTGTGTCGCCAGCGAGAGTAATACGCCCTCGAATCCTGGGGAAAATCTGCCCCGACTTGACTATCTTTTCACCCATAAGGCTATAAAAATAAAATATAATCGGTAACGCCCTCCTCGCGAAATCGATTAAATATCGGGAATTGCGGTTCACCGTGTTCACTCAATTCGGCGTCGAGCCGGAATCGTCGAACAGCTACAAGCGATATATTAGGTAGGCCTCAATAAAGCGTCTGGCACACACACATCTGAGGCGATAGCCTATCACATTCAACGAAATAGCGGCTCACATAACTTGAAAGATGATATCATGGCGACGAATGACGACTGGCTTGCGCAGGTTCAGGAAGACACGATCGACCCGGGTCGCCCCATTTGCGACACACATCATCACCTTTGGGATTTCCGTGAGGGGCGAGTCGATAGCCGCTATCTAATGGAGGAACTCCAGCTCGATTTACAGACCGGTCACAACATCGTCTCGACGGTGTTCGTCGACTGTCACGCCATGTACCGCGCCAGCGGCCCTGAAGAGATGCGCCCCGTCGGCGAGGTCGAATTCGTTAATGGTGTGGCCGCCATGGCGGAGTCAGGCATGTATGGCGAGACGAAAGTCGCCGCCGGCATCATCAGCCACGCGAATTTAACCCTGGGATCACAGGTGAAGGGCGTATTGGAAGCTTTAATTACCGCGGCACCCGATCGGTTTCGCGGCATTCGTCACAACGGCGCCTGGGACGCAGACCCAGGCGTCGGAAACGCGCGCAACGTCACCGGCCCGGACTTGTACCTGGAGCCTAAATTTCGTGAAGGGTTCGCCGAACTCGAACCGCTCAGCCTTGTCTTTGAAGGTGTCTGCCGCCATCCACAGCTTCCCAATTTCGTGGATTTGGCGCGCGCCTTTCCCAGCACGACTATGGTGTTGAACCATTTGGGCGGCGTCGCAGGCGTCGGCGTCTATGCAGGCAAACACGAAGAAATATTTAGTGAGTGGAAAAAGAGCATCGCCGATTTGGCTGCCTGCCCTAACATTATTATGAAACTCGGCGGCATCAATATGGAATACGCCGGTTTCGGTTGGCACGAAAAGCCCAAGCCCGCGACGAGTCAGGAACTCTGCGATGCAACGAAGCGTTATTACGAAACCGCCATCGAACATTTCGGCCCCGACCGTTGTATGTTTGAATCGAACTTTCCCGTCGACAAGGTCAGCTGCAGCTATCACGTCTTGTGGAACGCCTTCAAGCGGATCGCGAAAAATTATTCAGCCGAAGAACGCACCTTCCTGTTTCACGACACCGCCACGCGCGTTTATTCACTGTAAGGGAAAACGCAATCATGGCGGCAAACGACCAATGGCTCGCGCAAATCCAGGAAGATATCATCGACCCGGACCAACCCATCTGCGACCCTCACCACCATCTATGGGGCCATCGCGACGGCAATGTTGAACCGCGCTATCTGATGGAAGAGATTCAGCAGGACGTGCAAAGTGGGCACAACATCGTGGCCACGGTTTTCATTGAATGCAACGCCATGTATCGCATCAGCGGGCCCAAGGAAATGCAACCCGTGGGCGAGATCGAGTTCGTAAATGGCGTCGCCGCCATGGCGGAGTCCGGCGCATACGGCAAAACCAAAATCGCCGCGGGCATTATCGGATTTGCAGACTTGCAGCTTGGGTCGCGGGTGAAAGGCGTATTGGAAGCCCAGATCGCCGCCGCCCCCAACCGCTTTCGCGGCATCCGACGCACCGGCGCCTGGGACGCGGACCCGGTGATCAGTAGTGGCGCCGGCGTGACGGGGCCAGGTCTGTACATGGACAATACATTTCGCGAAGGGCTGGCAGAAATTGCGCCCCTGGGTCTGATTTTCGAAGGAGTCTGCCGACATCCGCAGATTTCAGAGTTTCAAAATCTAGCCAACACCTTTCCTGATACCACAATGGTTTTGAACCACATCGGTAGCATCGCGGGCGTGGGACGTTACGCCGGAAAGCGAGACGAAATTTTCGAATCCTGGAAGAAGGACATGTTCAACCTCGCTACGTGCCCAAACGTCGTCGTGAAACTTGGCGGCATTAACCGGGATTACAACGGGTTCGGCTGGCATGAAAAACCAACGCCACCTTCCAGTCAGGAGCTTTGCGAGGCGACGAAACATTATTACGAAATCGTCATCGAATACTTTGGCGCGGATCGCTGCATGTTCGAGTCCAACTTTCCCATTGATAAAGTCAGTTGTAGCTACGCCAGCCTGTGGAATTCATTCAAACGTGTGGCCGCGGATTGTTCAGCCAACGAACGCGCCCAACTTTTCCACGACACCGCAGCGCGGGTGTATCGGCTATAGCCCCCTATTCCACAGCGCCTTTTATTGAATTCGGTGGGTTGATTTGTCGGTCGGGCACAATTGAATTCCCACCGAGATACTTCTCGTATTCGTCATCGCTGGCGCGGCAGATATCCCGCAGCATCCACAACGCCCGGCCAAACGTGGTTTCATTAAACAACCAATTCTCCACGCGCAGGCTAGCACCGTAGCCTGGCTGGGCGGCAATCGATTCGGTATAATACGCCTTCAAATCCTCGTAAGCGAGTTTCAGCACACGCCCTTTTTCTAAATCATCCCGTGGGGCGCGCGTGCTTTGATCTTCCAGAAAATCCGCCAAAAATTTCGCCGCGGCCTTGATTTCGAGCCCGCTAGGCCCAACCGTCGTTCGGCCCCGCGAACGAACCGCCAAATCATACCACGGCGCCAATCCATCGATTTCACCCAATAAGGCCTGGCCCAGCACGCTGGCGGGGGCGTTGGCGTCAGGAAGCTTCGGCAAGTCGATCGCACAGACCATGCCGGTCATCGCATCTTCATCATATTCAACGCCGTCGTCGGGAACATCTTCCGTACAATCGATCAACACGGGTCCAGATTCCCGATCCAGCAATCCCAACGCCGCCATCAACACGCGCGTTTGAGACGCGACATCGCCCGGCACGCCCAATGGCCGCCCCAGTTCGAACGGTACCCACAACGCGCGCGGCGGGTTCGTCTTTTCGGTATGGATGCGGATCAGGCTGATTTGCGTTGTCGCCAAGCCTTCTTCTTCAAATATAATAGCAAGCCCGCCAACGGCGCGCGTGCATTTCGGTCATATGGGGACCAGTAGGACGGTGTCCACTCCGTCGGCCTTCATGGTCCTCGCCATGGCACGCGCCGACCCCGCCAAATCCGATGGATGCGCGGCACCGGAAACCGTAAAATGGAAATCCGCGACCGATCCGATAACGCCACCATCAGCCAGTTCATGCAGACGTTCTATCGGAAAACAGACATTGAGATCCGCTTGAAATCCAGTTCGGTCGAAGTTCACCGACGAGTGGGTCATCACCACCTCACCGGGATCAACATCGCCAGGGATCACGCGGTAATCCGTTGCGCCACGCTGATAAACGGCGTCGTCACGTAAATTTAGCGCAGCGGTTGAAATCAGAGAAATGCGTCGTTCGCTAAGCGGCTTGGGCGTCACGAAAGGCGTACGTCCTTCGAACCCGGAACAATCCAATTCGATCATCATCTTCCGCTCACTCAGCGGTATCGTGTCCAGTCGCGCCATACCTACACCCTTAAAAATTATGTGTACGGCGCCATTGTCCCGCCAACTCCAAGACCCTGTCGATGTCTTCTTCGTTATTAAACATGTGCAACGAAAAACGAAGAATACCGCGTCGAATTGTCAACTGCACATTGTGTTCTGCTAGATAGTCATATAACGACTGCATCGCAGGATCATCCGTACCATCATGCTGACCGGTGCCGATTTCGCCCACTGCAACAAGGCCCGCCAGATGCGGCCCAGGTTCCCCGCCGCACACCGGCAGGCCAATATTTAAAAATCCACCCGCCAATCGATGGGCCAACGAGACAACGCGCGCCTCTACCTGGTCCGGTCCGATGTCCAACATCAATGTCAACGGTGGCCTGACCGCGGCCGCCGCCATAAAATTATAATTGCCCAAATCAAAGCGCCGCGCGCCGGGCATCAGCTTCCAATCATCCCCGCCGAGTGCGGCTTCATGGGCACCTTCACCGAAATCAACACCGAACCGCGCCAAATAAGCCGGGGTCAAACGATTCGCCCAATCGTTCCGGCAATACAAAAAGCCCATGCCGTATAAACCCAACAAACCCTTTTGGGTGGAGACTGCCATGGCATCAATGTATTCCGCCGCGACATCGGTTTTCAAAACACCGACCGACTGCACCCCATCCACCAAAAACAACGCGTCATGTTCCCGACAGACCCGCCCAACGGCCGCCATGTCAGACCGGAACCCCGGTGCAAAAGTGACGCTCGACAAGGTCACCGCACGCGTATTACCGTCTATAGCGCTGATCATCTGGTCCACCGGCATGACGCCATCACCCGCCGATATTACGCGAAGCTCAACGCCAAACCGCCGCGCCGCGTGCCGCCACGGATAAACATTATTGGGGTGTTCCAAATCCAGGCACAGAACCGCGTTGTCGCCGGGGCGCCATTCGATGGCTGCGATTATCGCGTTCAATCCTTCGGAAACATTCTTAGTGATCGCGACTTCTTCCGCGCCTGCATTGATGAGTCGGGCAAAATCGCTCCGCGCGCCTTCAACCGCGTCGAACATCGCCGGTTTGTCACCCCCTTCATGCATGCGCGCATCCAGCATTGTATCGATCGCCGCACGGGAGTCCCGCATCAACAATCCACGCGCCGCCGTGTTCATGTAGGTGGATTCCACCGCACCCGGAAAGCGCTTTCGAATAGCTTCAAAATCCACGATTGCCGTACCATTCATCATAAAATCTCCCAAAATATACATTCAACCTAATACGGCGAATTATCCCATAAAACACCTGCCCGCTCAGGTCTTCGCGAACGCACGTTTCATTTCCTCACGATACGCGCGAATGCGTCCTGATAATCCTGGCGTACTAGCGGAATGAACCAAATCGGCCATATCGTCAGACCGGGTGTCCGCCGCTGTCGCACGGAATAACGCCGCTGTCGCCCTCACCGAGATCGCTTCAGCCTCCTGACTAGCTTGATTAACGATCTTTGGCCACGCCACTTGATCTGCAACTTCAGTGGCAAAATTAAGGCGCGCCGCGTCTACCCCATCAAAGGTTCGGCCCGCGTTTTGTATGTCTCTCGCTGCATCCTGGCCGACTCGCAAAACCAACCGCCTGGCACCGAGAACAATGCCAAAGGCGAGGCCCGGCATTCGAAATTTTACATCCGCCACGCTCACTCGACGGCTGCAGGCGCAAAACAAATCAGCCCCGGCACCAAAATTTCGACCATGCGCCAGAGCAACTGTAGGCAGTGGCATGTGGTGCAACGTTTGCAACATCACCTCTATCCGCAACAACCGAAGAATAAGGTCTCCATCACTCAAGGAGTCGAAATCTGACAGATCGAACCCGGAACACAGCGACTTGCCAGTTCCCTCGACAACTACAAGCCGCGTGCCATCCTCACTCGCATTCTGCAAGGCCTCGATCAACGCTTCGGTCAAGGCCGGGTTTAGCGCATTTGCGCGATCTGGTCTGTTCAACGTCAATCGCGTTCGACCACCTTCGCGCGTCACGGTTAATTCAGACGCCATGTTTACTTCCTTTTGTATAAAATCATCTTATCGCGCGTATGGTCTACCATTCGGTCGCGAACCCTTTGAAGGGCGACGCGATTTTTTGAATGTCCTGGACCAAATCAGGCGTTAGGTCTGGGGATGTATCCGGCGCCGCAATCGCGCTAACGGAATCACTTAACCCACCGAAACGATCTTCAATGGCCTTGGCGATTTCATCGTGGCGCCCCACGGCGGCGAACAGATGCACCACCTCATCTGACACTTCCGCCGCCATTTCATCCCATTTCCCCGCCTTCGACAACCGGTGTAGCTTGCCGCCAAGTTCGGTCAAACCATGCAGTTCGAACACCGGCCAATAGGTCCGCGTCGAACCGTAAAATGCTACACGGTACCTTACATATTCAAATATCTTGTCGACGGTTTCCTGATCCGGTCCAGTGACGATAAATCCGCCGCCAGAAATTTCAAAATTCTCCCGGGTCAAATTTGATTTTTCCAGCCCTTCGCCGACTCGTTTCATCACCACTTCTTCCACGTAACGTCGGGTACAGAACGGATGCAATTGCGCGCCATCGCAGTATCGACCCGCCACCCGAAGCATCGCCGGACCCACCGCCGCAATGGTGATCGGCGTCATCGGCAAGTTAGTCTTCTCCGGTACAAAATGCGGTGTCATCAAGGTAAAGCGATAATGTTCACCAACGTAATCGAGCGGCTCCCCATTTTCCCAGCACCGCCAGATGGCGCGCAAGGCTTGGACATATTCCTTCATACGCGGCGCCGGCGGCGTCCAGGGTGCGCTGAACCGGCGTTCATTATGGCCTTTCACCTGACTGCCCAGCCCCAGCTTAAATCGCCCGCTCGACGCCAATTGCAGGTCATGCGACATGTTGGCCACTGCCATCGGGCTGCGCGCAAACGCGATGGCGATGCCGGTCATCAATTGGACGCATTCCGTTGTCGTCGCTGCAATGGCGAGCGGCAGGAACGGGTTGTTCGAATTCTCCATCGTGCTGACGGCGTCGAACCCAGCCGCTTCCGCCGCTTGCGCTGCTGGCGTTGTCTGATTCAGGTTTTCTTGTTGCAACCCCGTGGTAACCCGCATTGTCTAATTCCTCACGTTTGATATTATTCTCTCATATTCTAAAGTGTCGAAGTAGAGGGATCACGCACTATGACCACAATGAAATATGGTTTGTTTGTCCGCAGCCAATACCCCGAAGGTGACGACATGGCCGTTCGCTTCGAAGAGCTTATGGTGCAGGCGCGGTTGGCCGAAAAAATCGGCTTCTCCAGCATCCTCAAAGGCCAGCACTACGCCGGATACCCGTTGCAGGAATTACAGCAGGTGCCCTTCCTCGCCCGCGTCATGACCGAGTGTCCTTCCCTCAGCCTGATCACCGGCGTCGTATTGTTATCGCTACACAAACCTCTCGACATCGCCGAACAACTCGCGACCTTGGACATTATGTCGAAAGGCCGTCTGATCTTCGGTGCCGGGCTAGGGTACCGCGATGTTGAATTAAAGGCGTTCGGCACCAATATGGCGGAACGCGCCTCCCGGTTTGAAGAAAATCTGGACGCTATCATACAACTCTGGACCAACCCCCCGGTGACGATGAAGGGCTCGCATTTTGAACTCGACAATGTCACCCCGTCGAGCCGCCCGGTGCAAAAGCCGCGCCCGCCGATCTGGATTGGGGCCAATGCCGACGTTGCCGTGGAACGCGCAGCACGCCTGAGCGACGCCTGGTTCATCAATCCACACCAGCGTCTGGACACCATTGAACGCCAACTGGACGTCTACAAACGTGCCCTCGACGCCGCCGACAAACCCTTCCCCGACGAGCTTCCGCTAATGCGCGAATTATTCGTCGCCCCAACGCGGGAGGAAGCGAAACGTCTCGCCCAGCCCTACCTGGAAGAGAAGTACAAAATTTACGCCCAATGGGGCCAGAACAAAGCCATGCCGGATGGCGACAACGACCTCTCCATGACCTTCGACGAACTGGCCGATGGCCGCTTCATTTTTGGCTCTCCGGACGAAGTGACCGAACAAATCATACGCTTTAACAAAACCTTAGGTGCCAACCACCTCGTCTTTAGTCCACACTGGGTCGGCATGCCCAATAACCTGGTTCTCGACATGATGAACATCATGGCCGAAGAGGTCCTGCCCCAAGTCGCGCAAGCGCTGTGAACCCAACGTGGCACAGGGCCTATAGCACCGAAACAGCCGTCTTGAACGCCGCCAATGTTTGCGCGATATCGGCGTCGTCGTGGGCCAGTGAAGCGTAAAATTTCTTTGGACCCTTCAAGATACCGCTGCCCCGCAAGCTGGCGTTGAACCGCGCCGCCCGCGCCGCATCGGCAGTGAGCGCGCTGCGGTAATCGGTGACCGCACCATCGGTGAAGAATACGTCGAACATCGGCGGCTCGCCCACCACTTGCCCTGGGACACCCGCCGTCGCCAGCATGTCGCGCAAACCGTCCATCAAAATGCGCCCGGTCTCGAAAATTCGTTCATAGGCCCCGGGTCGCCGTAAAATCTCCAATGTCGCAAGCCCCGCGACGGCGGCAACCGGATTGCCGCTCAATGTACTAATTTGCACCATAAACTCATCGTTTGGGACCGTATCTTTGTCGAAATGAACCATGTAGTCCTCTCGCCCAGCGACCAGCGCCAACGGGAACCCGCCGCCGACGACCTTCCCCATCGCGCAGAGATCAGGCACGACACCATAATATTCCTGTGCACCCCCATAGGCGAAACGGAACCCGGTCACGACCTCGTCGTATATCAACGCGATCCCGCATTCCGTAGTCACGTCGCGCAGCGCTTGTAAAAACCCAGGCGCCGGTGGCATGAGCCGTTGCAAAGGCTCGACGATAACCCCCGCCAATTCATGCGCGTGGTCGCGGATCAGACTGACCGCGGCATCCGCATCATTGAAAGGCGCAATCAACATCTCGTCCCGCACCCGTTGCGGAATCCCTGGCGTGTCCGGCGTGGCTTGCGGGAAATTGCCGGGGCGTGCGGGCGCCATGCTCATCAGCGCATAATCATGCATGCCGTGAAAGCCACCCTCGAACTTCAAAATTTTGTCACGCTTGGTGTGCGTGCGCGCAACACGCATGGCGTAGAACGTCGCTTCCGAGCCGCTGTTGACAAAGCGCACCTTGTCGGCGCACGCCACCGCGTCCACGACTTCTGCCGCCAGTCGCACGCCGTGTTCATTATTGGCGAAATACGTGGTCCCCAGCGGGATTTGAGCCTGCACCGCCGCCGTCACCTCCGGGTGCGCATGCCCGACCAACATCGGCCCGGACCCCAAGAGATAATCGACATATTCCGCACCATCCATGTCCCAGACACGCCCGCCCTTGCCCGCGCGGATCATGACATCGACGCCAACATTGCCGAACGATCCCCCCGGCAACACGCGCCGGGCCATATCCTGTAATGGTTCTGTCTCTTGAATTTCCGCACTCATTGCGCCGCCTCCCAGAACATATCAATCCAAAACCTCAATTTAAAGCGCCCCCGGCAAAAGGAAAACCCCCACAACACCCCATCACCTCCAAGCCATCGGTACGCTCGAAACCCTCAGAAAAAAGGCGTCAGCGGCAATTCGCAGCAGCGCCACTATCCAAAAACCCCTAAAATATTAACCCCAGATAATATTAGTTAGCCTACGGGCTGTTGAAACAACCGCTCCCCTGTCCTCAACGGCCCTTGCGGTTACCACCAAAGTAACTCTCGTCAACTTCGATTTCACCGTCAAATAACGCCTCGCCTTCGGCTTCCAGTTCAAGCGCCACTATCTCCCGTCAACGCTGGAAATAAGACGCCACCGTTTTGCGATTAACCCCACACAACGCCGCAGCCATTCGCGCCGTCGTGCCGGCAACAAAATGCTAGGCAGGCGGGCCGAGTTAATGCTTACAAGCGGAGCCTACCCTATTCTCACACCATCCAACGTAGTACCTAACCAGCTTTATCTGGGACAGCAGCTAATAATATTAGGCCGCGCCAACGCGGACTCCAGCAAGCCTTCATCGCGAATACCTTCAGCACACCATGTTCGGCAATTTGTTCAGCATGTATCACGAGATATGGCGCATCGATTTCGCAACCTCGATTGGTGCAAAGTGTTGCATAATGCACCAAATGTTAATAACACCTCGCTATAGAGTGAATGCGAACGCCTCTTCGATTTTATTGGGCGCTTGCTGACGGTTTTAAAATACCCAACCCCTTGTGGAGATTCAGTCGTGCGAAATTCAAAAACGGTTCTTTTCGACAACAACCCTGGTCGCAATGCGCAGACGGTTGGCATTGCGCGGGAACTAGGCACGGATATTGGCCTTATTCATGAACCTTCGATTGGCGTGATTGGCAACAAAGGCGATTCCCAATGTTATTTGGGCGTCCAGAAAAAGGTCGAAGTCATCCATGAACGCCTGCGACAAAAAATGGGCCGCGGTGCAGATCAGATGCCCATGCGGTTGGTGCAGCCGGAATATACCGTCGCGACCTCGGACGGGATGCGCAACGGCACGCGCGAAATGCGCTACTCTTTGATTGGCCGCGAAGTGACCCACGACACGGTTTGCGAACATTTAAGCGCCAGTGGCCTTGAAGGAACCGTCGCCGTAGTTGCGTGCGACAAGCCGCCGGTCGGCACCTTATCCGCCATCCTGGAACATGACCGGCCCGCCATCATCATGTCCGATGGCCCCATTCGCCCCGGTGTGGATTCCACCACTAATGAGCCCATCGATATCATTTCCGGCTTTCAAATCGCGGGCAGCGACGATGAGGAGCTGAAAAAACGCATCGCTTGCGAGGCCTGCCCCGGTTATGGCAGTTGCGGCGGCATGTTCACCTACAACACCATGCAGACCTTTATTGCGGTCGTCGGCATGGAGCCGTTGCATATGGTTTCGCCACCGTCGGACGATGCGCGGCGGTTGGACCAATTTCCCGACGAGCTCGTGTCCTATTTGAACGGCATGATCGACGCCGATCTGACGCCCCGGAAAATTGTCAGCCGCGACTCTATCCGCAATGCGATGATTGTCGCTTTGGCGGTCGGCGGATCAACAAATGTACTGCTGCATGGTCCGGAAATAGCGCGCGCCGCCGGATATGGCGATTTCTCCAGGGACATCATGTCGCCGGAAGAATTCAACCACCTGTCCCAAAACGTGGTGCCGGTCTTGGTCGACGCCCGTCCCTTTGGCCATTATTCGATGGTCGATATCGACGAAAAAGGCGGCATACAGGTAATCGTCAAGGAACTGCTGGACGCCGGATTGCTGAACGGCAATACGATGACCTGCACCGGTGAGACCTTGGCCCAACAGGTGGCGCGCCTCGATCCCCCCACCCCCGATGGCGAGGTTATCTATACGGTCGAAAACCCCTACAAGCCGACCGGCGGTTTGCGGGTGTTGGGCGGCAATCTATCGCCGGAATTCAGCGCCGTGCTGAAACTGGCGGGCGTTGAAGGCGGCCTTGAAGACAATGTGTTTGTCGGCAAGGCGCGGATATTCGACAGTGAAAGCGACTTACTCCAATCGCTGGAAAATGAACCCCAAATCTTTGGCAACCACGATATGGTCATCGTGCGCTACGAAGGCCCCAGCGGCGCGCCGGGGATGCCGGAAATGCTCGACTCCACTTCCCGGATCACAACGCTGTGCCGAGAAAAGAATATTATCGTCGGCCTAATGACGGACGCCCGGTTTTCTGGCGGGTCGGTCGGGCTGGTAATCGGGCATGTCGGCCCCGAAGCCGCCCTTGGCGGGCCCATCGCGTTTTTGGAAGATGGCGATGAAATTGTTGTGGATTTGAACGCCAATGAGCTCAACTGCACTGAGCTATCCGACGGCGCGACCGTAGCTGAACGAAAAGCTGCCTGGCAGAAAATTGTCGCCGCCAATGGCGGCATGCACCACTCGGTTGGCATTGCGGACACCCGTTTGCTCAATCGGATGCGGCGGTCGGCTGTGTCGGCTATTTACGGCGCGGGCATGCATCCGGACCGGGAGCTTTGGGTCAGTGAACCAAGAGAGCCGGTCAAAACAACGTTCATACCGACAAACAAATTTCGCGCGGCATCCGGTAAGGCTTTCTAGTGTCCTTTAAAACGTCACGCCGAACAACAATACTGGAGATCATTTTTAAATCCGTACAGGAGCTAAGCGATGTCTAAGGCAGTCGTTGGCGTCATCGGGTCCAAGTATCAGGTTGATGGCCGCTTCGCCTCGCAGCGGGTTGGCGAGCGGAATCTTCGCGCCGTGGCCGATGTGGCCGAGGCGTTGCCAATTATCTTCGCTGGCTCACCTGAGATAACGGATATCGGCGCGCTTTTGGATGTCGTCGATGGCGTACTGCTGACCGGCGCGCGGGCGAATGTACACCCGTCCCATTTCGGCGTAGACGCTCATCCTAGTCATGAACCCTACGACGAAAGCCGGGACGAAGTGGCGTTGGAACTGACACGAGCTTGCGTGGAACAGAGCATTCCAATTTTCGGCGTCTGCCGTGGCTTTCAGGAAATAAATGTCGCCTTCGGGAGTTCCTTGCATCCGGAAATTCGGGACCTGCCAGGGCGCATGAACCACCGGGCGCCACGGTTGGAATCAGGCGAGATGCATCCCGACCCGGAAGTCGTGTTCGCGGACCGCCATGACATCAATCTGGTGTCCGGCGGCGTCTTCGCAAACCTTTTTGGCTGCGAGACCATTCGCGTCAACTCGCTCCATGGTCAGGGCGTCTCCAAACTCGGCGACCGCGTTGTCGTGGAAGGCGTGGCCGAGGACAGCACCGTTGAAGCGATTCGGATCGCCGACGCGCCGGGATTCGCCCTAGGCGTTCAATGGCACGCCGAGTATGATCCACAAAGCAATCCTATAAATCGCGCTTTGTTTAAAGCCTTTGGCGAAGCGTTGTCCGAGTATAAACGCTCGAAGTAATATTCTAGGTCAACGGCGATTTCGCCCCGACCTGCATGCTGAAAGAAAAACCATGACCGTATTCGAAGGCGTCGTTCCGGCGCTCGATCAGGCATTGCAAAAACGGGGTTACGACACCTTAACCCCCGTGCAGGAATCGATGCGGGATCCAAAACTCGTCAGCGCCGATTTACTGGTGTCGGCACAGACAGGATCCGGCAAGACCGTCGCATTTGGAATATCTCTAGCCCCCACATTATTGGACGGCGCGGACCGATTTTCCCGTGGGTCGGCGCCTCTGGCGCTGGTGGTGGCACCCACACGGGAACTTGCGTTGCAGGTCAAGCGTGAACTGGAATGGCTGTACGCGATTACGGGCGCTTCCATTGCGTCCTGCGTCGGTGGTATGGACATGCGCACCGAACGCCGCACGCTGGACCGGGGGGCGCATATCGTCGTCGGCACGCCAGGACGGTTGCGTGATCACATTGAGCGCGGGTCGCTGGACACGACAGCGTTCAAAGCAATTGTATTGGACGAAGCCGACGAGATGCTGGATCTCGGCTTCCGCGACGATTTGGAATACATCCTGGACGCCACGCCATCGGACCGGCGCACCTTAATGTTTTCGGCCACGGTACCGCGCGGCATTGCTAATCTGGCCAAGCGCTACCAAAAAAATGCAGTGCGCGTCGCAACTACATCGGAACGCGAACAACATGGCGACATCGAATACCGCGCCCTGACCGTTGCGCCCAACGACCGGGAAAACGCGATAATCAATGTACTGCGATATTTCGAGGCACCAAGCGCACTGGTGTTTTGCGCCACCCGCGCCACCGTCAACCACATGACAAGCCGCTTTACCAACCGGGGGTTTTCCGTCGTAGCGCTGTCCGGCGAGTTGAGTCAGAACGAACGCACCCACGCTCTTCAAGCCATGCGAGACGGCCGCGCGCGCATCTGTATCGCCACCGATGTCGCGGCGCGCGGCATCGATTTGCCGAATCTGGAATTGGTGATCCACGCTGACATTCCGCGCAACAGCGATACCCTACTGCACCGAAGCGGCCGCACCGGGCGCGCCGGACGCAAAGGCGTCTGCGCCTTGATCGTGCCGTATAATTTACGCTCTCGTACCGACCGGTTGTTGCGCGGCGCCAACGTCACAGCTAAATGGGCCAAGCCGCCCTCAGCCGACGATATTTTGAAACGCGATGATGAACGCATCCTTGCAGACCCCACCCTAAGCGACCCGGTGACGGCGGACGAACAGGAATTCGTTCAGGCCATTTTGGCCCAACATGGCGCTGAACAGGTCGCCGCCGCCTTCACCCGATTGTATCGGGCGGGTCGTTCCGCGCCGGAAGAATTGCTGGACGCCGCGCCTCAGGATCGGCAGCGACAGCAGGCGCCCAAACAGCCAAGGCGCGGCTCGGGCGATGCCGATTTTCCCAACGGGGTCTGGTTTTCCTTGTCTGTGGGACGCAAGCATACCGCCGAACCCCGCTGGTTGTTGCCAATGTTGTGCCGCGCCGGTCACCTGACCAAACGAGATATTGGCGCCATAAAAATCCAGGAAGAAGAATCCCATGTAGAGCTGTCCTCCGACAGCGTCGAGCGATTTCTGGAAGCCATCGGGACGGAAGGGGTGATCGAAAAGAACATTACGATCAAACGCCTGGATAATGCTCCGACGGGAGGTGAACAGGCGGCACCTAAACAGGGTCAAAAACCAACCCAGCAGCCACGCCGCGATCGGGAGCCAGCGCGAAAGTTCAACCATCAGCCATCTGATCGGAAGGCATCTGACCAGAAGCCATCCGACCGTAAGCCATCCGAGTATAAACCTGCGAAGCGTGCCCAAAAAGAAATAGTGTCCAGCAGGGCACCCGAAACTAAAATCTCTGGAGTCAAAACGTCCGAAGCTGGAGCGTCCGAAGCCAGGACAAATACAGGCA
>Ga0308018_10000778_pt1 | contig 15375 bp, 7 predicted proteins | sample Neamet282_FD_203130 | JGI IMG/M metagenome (GOLD analysis project Ga0308018, IMG submission 203130) | Marine microbial communities from water near the shore, Antarctic Ocean - #282 | ecosystem: Environmental > Aquatic > Marine > Unclassified | place: Southern Ocean | collected 2014-10-01
TAGTAGCATCCTTGTCTCAATCAAGAGATGGCCGGCCAAGAGATACTTTGGTCAATTTGAGACTAAATGGTAAAGCAATTCTTCATCTTCTTCCGGCCTCACAACATTCTGCTGAAAATGTTGATCTCGCTGGCACTCAGTTAACTGCGGATAAGAGTGAGTGGGATATTTGTGACTTCACTAATGTTGACGATAATAAAATGCTCATCGGACAAGCGGTTGCTGCAATTCAAGTATCTCTTGTAGAGGAAAGAGATTTACCCCAAGCAGTCGCAAAATTAGTAGTTTTAAGAGTTGAAAAAATATTTGTCAGCGATGAGCAATCACCTATCAATGGCCTTAGAGTATTATGCCAACATGGAATGGACAGTTTGACTGAGTCACCGAATAGTTGGTCTGTCAAAGTGGACAAGCACTACAATTGAACTAATCAGTTGTTTTTATTGAATCCCACATTTGTTGTAAACCTTGATTCAAAGTTACCATTGCCTTCCACTCTATTTTGAGATTAGTGGTAATATCTGGAAGGCGCCTTACACTATCGCCATGATACCCTTCACCGATTGTCACCATCGGAAGCCCACCAAACCAATTGCCATCTTCTGATACAATTGAAAATATCATTTTTTGTAATTGAGCGATGCTAACTTCTTGTTGGCTACCAATATTGTATACATCGCCACTTTGCGCTTTGTCGCTTGCAGCTTTGATGAATCCTTCTGTAACATCATCAATCCAAGTAAATGAACGTGTTTGGCTACCATCACCATGCAAAGTAATTGGTTCGTGATCAATTATAGATTGGAAAAATATCGCTACAACTTGGCCATACTCATCACCCAATAGTTTTGGCCCATAAGCATTGAACGGTCTAACTATTCTTGCATCCAATCCCTCTCTAATCGCATGTTGTGTAGCAACTTCATCAAGATATTTACTTGCCCCATAAGAATGCCTTTGATGGATGGCTGGATTTGAAAACACCATTGGATTACCATCACTAAGAGGTTGTTGTTTTGATTCTCCAAATGCTTCAGGAGAACTTGCCAATACATATCTTGCATTAGATCTCTGGGCTGATTCCAAAGTCCTCAAAGTACCTATGATGTTTGTTTCGATGACATCTCTGGCTTTTTCATGAAACCATTTTGTTCCATTAATCGCTGCAAGATGAAAGATTATATCCAAGCCAGAATGAATCGATTCACACTTTAGCAAATCTGATTCAAGACATACATCACCTTCTATGAAAGTAAAATTAGGATTATCCAAAGATGCTTGTAAATTGGTTAACTTACCTCTAAATAAATTATCGAGGACAATGACTAATGCTCCTTTTTCCAAAAGAGATTCAACAAGATCGCAACCTAGGAATCCAGCCCCTCCAGTAACGAGAACTTTCTTTCCTTCGAACATGGAAATCACTCATGCACGTTGCAATACTGAGAGAGTCACGACTCCATCAACTCGCTTCATTTCAATTTGGTCGCCATTATTTATTGCAATACATGGATCTGTTTCAAAACCATGTCCATATGGCAAATCAAGAAGTGAACATGCTGGAAGTGTCAATGGACATACATCTCTGTTGACGATGGCTTTAGGACCGACTCCGGTGTAAATTAATCCCATCAAAACATATGGTGCAACGGTAGAACCTGAACCTTTAGGATAAATCAAAATTGTATCTTTTACCGCTTCGCCGTCTAAGGGATGGCCTGTTTCTTCTATTACTCCTGTATCTGCATTTACATAGCCCAAATAGGTGATTGCAACATCGGTTACCAAGGCTTTACCAGTTACTGTGAAATCTTCTTGCGATAATAATCCACTTCCTTTAATTTCTACCTCACCTTGTTGATATGTCTTTGCTGATTGGTGTTGAGGTTGTGCTTTTGCTTGTAATTGAGGACGAGGCCCTGCACTTAACTGTGGGTCGATGGCATGGGCAACACATTGCTCAATAGGCATCACGCTGGTTGGTAATTTGTTAAGTCCGCTAGTCAAGTAATGCTCAGCCTTCAACGAATTTGTCAACAAATGATTGTAGTGTTGGCGATTATATGGCGTAACCTCTGGACAAGTATCTTGTAAAATTAGAGCCCCTGCTTCCTCCAGAATTGAGATGCTGCCATCTGCCAAAGCTAACTGATAATTCTCTCCACTAGTAAAAACCCATAATCTCCTATCCGGAATTTTTCCTCCAAATTCTGCGTGTGAGCGTACTGCTGAAGCGGTGATTCGTATCTCTTCTAGGCTTGCTTGAGGACAGCCGATTACAACTAAGTCAACTTGACCGGTTGGCGCCAAATCATCGTAACGTTGCTGCAAATCTTCTGCACTGAAAGTTAGTTGGCCTTGCCAACCATTGTCGGGTGCTTGCCATTGCCCATCTTCGTTTCTGTCGAGTGGTGGGTCTTGTGAGTGGCCCACTGCCCAAAGCATTGGAATCCCATAATTTGCTGCTGCTGCGGTCAAGGCTTTCTTTCGGGCAAAACTCAGATCTTTAGGCAAACCGGTAATCAGTGGCATTGGACCCCAAGGTAAATCCCATTCTGGTTTGACTTGCTTTCCAATCCAATCTCCTAGTATAGACCAGTCGGATAAGGTGTCCATTTGACAATCGATATCAACTATGATATTGGGAATTCGATTTTCTTCAAGATGTAATCCCCAGCGAGGAGCATAGCCTGTTAATGCGGTTGCTAATGCAGATAACCCCGATTCTCGATTTGTGATTAAAGAGGTCCAGGTATTGGAGAAACATACTGCATTTGATTCTGCCCAAGAAGCGATTCCTTCGGGATTGGTAACCCCTCTATCATAAGGTGTGCAGGAGAGTGTTGCATCTATCCCCAACCGTTCATAAGCCACAACAATCTCAAATTGTTGTTCCAAGAAATCTGGCCACGCAATATCCATTTCTTGCATTTTTTCTTTGTCACAACCCGCTGAATTGAGAGTTGTAGGGATGGCGACAACACCGCTGCTATCTCCGCTTAAATCTGAAAGAAACCTGCGTAATCCATGTCCGCCAGTAATAACTGAAACTCCCGAAACGTGGGCATGTGCTGCTTTAACAAATCCATCTGCACCAGCTGTTGTAGCCAAATCGACTACCAATCGTGCTGCCTTTTGTCTTGTCTCACCTTCTTCTCCATCTAATTGAGATTGGAGGCGTTGAGGAAGTTCCATGCTACGAGGCAGTGATTGGTCATTCATCAATTAACCCCCCTCCGATGAGTGACAGATGTGCTTTAATAAATTATTTTTCTCTCGCGTGCGCTAATTCGGTGAATATATATTGATTAAACACCGAAGCCTTTGATACCATTGAGGGAATCCCTATAATTTATGTCACCAAATAGTATCACGGTTGAACATGCCCCTATTGCAGGAGAACCTGCACATGACCAAACTGGCCGAATTGTGCCACAGGTTAGTGAACAAAACCGCACCATTGAAACGCAAAATGGCAACAGACAAAGTGTTGTCGAAAATGGTAGATATCAAGGTGTTTTAGCACGAAACCGCCCAAGCCGGAAGTCAAAAGTATTGATTACAATTCAAGTATTATCAATTGTTGTTGCACTAATCTTGTCAAGTTATGCTCTTGTTGTTCTAAACGGATTACAATTATCTCAAGGAAAAGATGGTCAAGATGGAATAGAAACTCTAGTTCTTTCTGAAGGACGTGAAGCTGATATGATTTGTACTGAAGGTGGTTCTGATATTTTCATTGGCACAGATACTAATCAAAATGGTATCCTCGATGATATAGAAATCTCATCGACTACAAAAATTTGCCATGGCAAAGAAGGTCTTTCTGGACCTCAAGGTGCCAATGGTGACTTAGGTGGACTCGGAGATAATGGCACTTCTAGCCTAGTTAGAATGATTACAATTAACATCGGCAATGCAACTTGTCCTGAGGGCGGAATAGCGATCTATTCAGGAATAGATGTAAATCAAAATGATTACCTTGATGATGAAGAGTTTGCTACTGTTAACGAACTTTGTGATGGTAAAATTGGTGGCGATGGAAATAATGGCGGAAGCGGTGCTCCCGCCCTTGTAAAGAAGGAAATACCTCCTTCTAACATATGCCCAGTCGGATTCATTTTGCGCTTTGGAATAGATGATGGTACTGGTAATTCAACCGCTTTTGATGGTAATCTCTCTGATGATGAAGTCGACGAGGAATTGAAAGTTTGTTCGACTCCACTCACTTCTGAAATAATCTCAGACTTCCAAAGTGGAAGTGGAAATGGTGTTAATGCTATATGTTCTGAGTCAGGTTTACTAAACAGTAAACAGATGATCATTCAAGCAGCATATAGCCCTTTTAACGGCTGCGAATTGTGGACCACTGAAGGAATAATGGACACTACAACTATGATTCTCGACATTAATCCCCTAGGAGACTCGCTACCAGGTAATGCACTGGGATTCACTAGTGTTGCAGGTCCACAAGGAGAACTTATTTTCTTTGATGCTGATGATGGAACTAATGGAAGAGAATTATGGGTCACTGATGGAACTACTCTTGGCACCCATATTGTACAGAATATATTTGCTCAGAATAGCATAGATGCGAACTCAGTATTGGTTCCATTCATGCAAGGTGTTGTGTTTACTACTAGTTCTAATACAATACATTGGGCTAATTCAAGCGATATTGTTGAACTTTCACAGATACCAACATTTGATAATGCAACTCGAACAATTCTGAATTCAAGTTTTTCGACATTATCTGTAGATGCATTCTCATTGCTTGATAGCGATGCTGAGAATCTTTGGTTCATCGCTAAAGATTCAAATGGGGATCTTGAACCACATCAATTATCGACTAGTGGACAACTAACGGCATATGATGTCAATCCAAATGGAAACTCTTTAGCACAATTTAGCGTTACTACTGAACAAGGATTGGTGGTGGTTGCGACTGCTAACTCTGGAAGACAATTGGCATTACTAAATTCTGGAAATGTTACTTGGTTAACATCCCTAATGGATACCACTAACGGTAATTGGCCAATAGACGTTGGAACTGGCCTAGGCTTGCATTCACTTTCTAGTAAGATAATTTTTGATGCACAAACCAGCGGAGTAAATCCGACTCTTTGGGCTTATGATTTCAATAACGGAATGACTACTTCATTATCTACAGAGATAGTGATTCCTGGTGAAAGGACAGAAGCTGTCGTCAATGGTGGAAAGATATTCTTTGATTGCGTGACTGCAACATATGGTAACGAGTTATGCAGTAGTGATGGCACAATTGACGGCACTGTAGTCATTACAGATTTGAGCAGCGGAGCTGTTGATTCTAGTGTCAGGCATATCTCTGCAATCGGGGATGATATTGTTTTCATCGCCTCGGCAGACGATATTGGATTTGCTTTGTGGTCACTTGATTCGTCGGGAACGATTCAATTACAATACGACCCATACCAAGGGCTTGGCAACGATTCAGATAGTGGCCAATATGGCAATATGATCGTCACCGAAACTCAGGTTATCTTCGTGGCAAGAGATGGGCAAAATGGTAACGAGTTATTTGCATGGACACACTTGCAATTAACAGATGAATGGTTGATTTGGTAAAGTCGAGGTTTCACTACTTACGGTCTATGCAGTATGGGCAGGACTCTCCTACAACATATTCAGGAGAGTTCTGCTCTTGTTCCGAGATTGGTTCCCTGCATGCAAAGCATTGAGCGAATCCTGTCTCTTCAAGTTGAGGATTAACTGAAACTCTTTGATCAAAAACGAAACAATCGCCAACCCAATGCGCTCCCCCTACTTCCTCGAAGTATCCCAGGACCCCGCCTTTCAGTTGGTATACGTTTTTGAATCCTTGATTGAGCATTATCGCACTTGCCTTTTCGCAGCGAACTCCTCCTGTGCAATACATTACGATTGGAATATCTTCCAACTCCTCTAGCAATGCTTCCGCAGCTTGAGGAAACTGTCGGAAGGATTTGAGATTAAGATCTATAGCATTCTCAAAAGTACCAACTCGTAATTCATAACCGTTCCGAGTATCGATTACCGCTATCTCTCGGCCCTCGTCTAACCATTTCTTGAATTCTGTTGGCGTAATATCCTCACCGGTGAAACGGGCGGGTTGAATCTCGTCCATTCCCACCGAAATAATTTCTTTCTTGAGTCGTACATTCATTCGATTAAAAGGCTGATAATCAGTATATGAACGCTTCAGAGTGATACCAACGAATCTCTCATCCTTTTCCAATTCAGTGATGAATGCTCTAACATTTGGTTCACTCGCTGATAAGAAAAAGTTTATTCCTTCTGTTGAGAGTAATATTGTCCCCTTTAATTCGAGTAAAGCAGACAAATCTTGTAGTGGTTTACGCAAATCATCGCGGTCGGGCAAATCTACAAAGCGATAACCTGCTATGTTGACAAACTGTTCGCCCATAAGTTGGGCTGAAATCTTTTGTTCTTCAACTTCTCCATGAGTGTTTGGAGGCCAAAGGATGTCTCCAACCTTGACCGAATGCACGTTTTGAAACTCTTGGGGCTGGCGACATCTGCCATCTCTTGTGCTCATTCTTCTCTAAGCGATTTAGCACTTCAATTACCGTTTTTATTTCAAAGCCTAATTGTGCAATTGAACGACTATCTAAGCCATCTTCTATGTGTGCCTCGAGTATTCCATCGAGTATTGGATATGCAGGTAGTGAATCTTCATCTTTTTGATTTGGCGCTAATTCTGCACTAGGCGGTTTAGTTAGAGTTGATTGGTTAACAGGAGCTTCTTTTCCAGCCTTTAATGCTCGCGAATTAAACAATTCAGCCAGTGCATAGACTTCCATTTTGTAAAGGTCTCCTAGTGGGGTATAACCACCTGCCATATCACCATAGAGAGTGCAATATCCTTGCGCTAGTTCTGATTTATTACCAGTTGCAATAGCCATACTGCCCTGAGCATTTGCGTGTCCCATGACAATTATAGCGCGTAATCTCGCCTGCAGGTTTTCACTTGCAACTGGATTACCAGCAGCCAAAATATCACCGATGCTACTTTCAACTGCTTTGTGTAAATCATCGATTTCACGAATTGAGAAGTTTAGACCTAATGCCTTCGCCGTATATTCTGCATCATCAATAGAATGCTGGCTGGAATGACGGCTCGGCATTGCAATTGCAGTAACATTGTCTGGCCCTACAGCTGCTGCTGCAACACAAGCTGCGACAGCAGAATCAATACCACCGGATAATCCCAATACCACTGAAGTTATACCGGATTTCCGACAATAATCGGACAAACCAGTGATGACTGCATCGGCTAATTCTTCAACTAAATGTTTAGCATCATCATGCCCATCATCATCACTCGAAAGATGTTTTATTTTATCATTACCAATATTGATTGAATCTTCACAATCAGAAGCGACCCAATGGCAATTTTGTGGGTTATCAAGATCGACTATGAGCACTCCTTCTTGCCAAGCAGGAGCGATTACTACTTGACCGTCTGGCCATGCTATCAAAGAGCAGCCATCAAATAGCAAATCGTCATTTGCACCTACTTGATTTGCCAACAGGAATGGGTGGCCAAGTATCTTTGCTGCTGTACGACTTACGTGAACCCTAGTACTGACTTTATCCGAATGAAATGGTGATGCACTGAGATTTACTGTTGCAGAAAGTTCTACTCCTTGCCTCCCCCATTCAGCGAGATGCTCAATCGGGTCTGCTGCATATGCTGAAGGAGTTTGTCCTGCTGCTTGCCAAGCGTCTTCACAAACTGTAACACCGAAATCCATTCCACCGATTGTACGAGCAATACCTGACCGAGTATCCGCTTTGAAATAACGGGCCTCGTCAAATACATCGTAAGTTGGTAATAATTGTTTTTTAGCAACAACCCTACTGCTACCTTCGCCTCTTGTTTTACCACCATCTGAACCTGCCAAAACAACACCATTGAATGGTAATTGCCTATCATTTTCTGCAGCGATTGGAGTACCTACTAGAACCGGCAAATCAACATTGAGTTGACTAGCAATTTTTTGTGATTTGTTAATGAATTCAGTTTGTAATAATAAATCTCGCGGTGGATAGCCACAAATTGCCAATTCAGTGGTAATAGCAACGCTGGCTCCATTCATTTTTGCTTGAGATGCTAATCCTTCTATGCGCTTAGCATTGCCCTCTAAATCTCCAACGGTTGGATCAAGTTGTAGTAATCCGACAAGATTGTTCAAAGTAGATCACCTCTCAAGAAAATTGTACAACTTTACCTTCAGCATCTTTGTACCACCATTCGTCAGTAACTGTGTCATGATACCACCAATAACCATCAGCACCTAATTCCCAATCACTTTCTGTTACTTCTTCCTGTGCTTGACTCTGAACTGCTGCTACTGCCCCAGTTTTGGCCTGTTGAACTTCATCTTCGTATTCATCATCTTCATCATCCTCTAATTCTGATGAGTATTCATCCCAATCATAATGCTCTTTACTGCCCTTATTATTGGTCAATCTCTTAGCCCAAATAAGTCCAGTGATGATAATTGAAAGGAATAGAATGCCAACGAATGTACCCAAAACAGGATGGACATCGCCAAAGATTTTCTCACCGGTAGTCATCTCTCTCTCGGGCCTAACGTCAATCGATGGGCCATTAGCGGTCTCCCCATCTGTAAGCGTAACCTCAATCCATTGTAATCCTGAACTATCAGGGCCCCAATCTAGATTGATGATTCCGATACCGCCCTTTGGAACATTAACGCTAGTTCGGCGAACGGTAGTTCGAGTCCCATCTGGGGAAACTACGGTAATGACCGCGTCAGTTGTTCCGTCCAAGGTCCCAACATTTTGGACACTGATTTGCACAGAAGTTGTTTGACCAACTTCGACCATCAATCGTGAATATGTTATTGATGATGGTTCTAAGTGATATTCAGGCTCTAAGAAAATCATAGCCCATTGTGCGACTAAAGTTCCTGTAGGAGTTCCCGAGAATCCGAGTATCTGATTACCTGCTAAATCTCTTCCATCAATGCGAACATAAACCTGTAATCTATCCTCTAGCATGTTATCGGTAATTCCCGTTAGATCAATAGTAGAGGTGAGTTCTAATCTAAGACCCTCAATCTCATTACTGGCCAATAACATTGGCTCAGTTCCATCTCTAAGATATTCCCCTGTAAGTTTATCTTCAACCCACCAAACCAATTGCAATGATTCAATATCAATACCGCCTTCTTCAGAAACAACAATCCTGACCTCATGTTGTTGCGAATCAAGTATTGCACCCGTTCTCGGCGAGAGTATTTCAACAGGAATAGGCCCTTCTCCATCAACTACTATCCAACGTACTGAAGTCCCTTTATCAGTAGCATCAATTCCTTGTTCAGGCATGCAACCAATCGACCACGTAAGTGGGATTGTACCAGAGTTTCCAGGCGTGGTTAGAGCGATGTTCCAGATTCCTTGTTGTGCTAAAGCTGATTTGCTTTCACCGGCGAATAAAATATAGATAGTACAGTTGAATTCTGGAATTGTTCCTGTTTCTGAGAAAACTACGCCCCCTGAGATTTCCATAGCACTATTCGGCCCTAATCTCGCTCCATCACCAAGCAATGTCCCCGAGGACAAATGTAGATTTACTGATTCTTCAAGTACTTCCATTGCAGCAGAAAACTTCCACCTGTTTTCTGCGAAACTTCGAGTTGCCTCATGACCTGCTCTATCGACTACAGTGACTATTGGTTCTCTCCTCGTTTCTCCTAAATCTGGCATTGTCCAAGCCAAATGCAATTCAATTCGCAAAGTCATATCTTTTTCATAGGGTGTAGCAAGTTCATTAGCGCCCATCATCTTGCAATCATCTAAAATTATGTGAGTCGAAGCACTTGTACAATTTCCAGTTTCAAAGTTCCAAGTGATTAGAAGTGGGTCTGAACCTTGATTTCCAGCCAAAGCCACTGCTACTGAAGCAAGATCGGAACCACCGTTCGGTTCACTGATATCAACCTCTAGAACGTATGGCATATCCGGGTGTAGCCAAGCTTGACGGCCATCTTGCCACGAGAATGCATTAGCCGCTATTGTTGGAGGACCATCTGGTCCTAATTGATACATCAACAAGTGTTCACCTGTTTGATTTGAACCAGCATCCTTGATTGCATAACCAGCGGTATCTTGGCCTACGATATAGACTGCAACTTTCTGCCCGATACTTCCACCACTATCATCCAACAACAGTGTGTATTGTCCGATTAAAGTGCCGAGGTTGGAAGGCTTTAGCAATGACATTGATGAATATTCACCTGGGTCTGGCCAGCCATTCATATTGTCATCATCGAGCCATTGGCGCCATACTTTGGCATGAACATTCGTTGGTAATTCAGGCTGGTCAGTAATTTGAATCTGCATTGTTTGGGTCGTACTTGGTTCTCTATGGTCATACCAGCCAACATTGGTTTCAAGCACCCTCGGTTTCACTGAATCGATAAAGAAAGTTCTAGAAATTTCGGAATTAGGTGTTGTACCTGAGCCACTTAATGGCGTGACTCTAATAGTCCAAGTTAGATTTCCATGAGTGAAAGGAATAGTATCGTTGACAATCCAAATATCTTCATTCAAACTCGTTGTATTTGCAATCACTTGTCCCCCTCTGATAAGTTCTACCAAAGCATCACCATCGGCAAATGAAGCATTACTATCAACGCCTTCAAATCCAATATCGACTGTAAATTGTATCTCATCTGACGATTGTAAGAAATTAACAGACTGAGGGATTTCTCCTCCATCTGTTGAGATACTGAATGAATGTATTTCTAAATCGTTTTCAAATCCTTGATAGTTTAATCCACCCCAGTAATAGGTTGCAGGAATAGAAACTGTGCTACTGCTGAGAATCAATCTTGAAGATACTGTCAATAAATCTTCATCATCCCAATCCGGTTCAAGTCTAAAGGTAATACTGAAATCGACATCAGTGCCATTGATAGATGATTGTAGAGCGTTGGTTGGATGTAACTCAACCTTGTCATAATCTCCTTGCCCAATTGGTGTTCCTCCATTCAATGGTAGTAACCAAGTCGCTTCGTTTTCAGAACCAAATACATCAAAGCGAACCATATTGGCGGTTGAAGAAAACACTTGATAAGATGTGTGCATAGTCATCCATTGCTGACTTGGAGTCAGGGTTAATGGCTCATTTTCCATGCTAGTGTCAACAAGAACAACCTCTGATGAAGAGTTCATAGAGATCAATTCAATTTTCAAGTCACCTGCGGATGATGCGATGAATGGAACAGGAATGTGATGAATCCCTTGATTGGGAACTAATCCTCTTCGGGCAGAATTAATTGCTAAAATGAATGCTGATTGTGGACCGGCATCCAATGTCATTGATGCCTGATATGGTGCACTTAATCCACCATAAGTGAGATTACCAGTTCCAAGAATTTCTATTTCAACTTCTACAAAAAATGTCCCTAATGCGGCAACTGCTGAGGTAGATGCTGCTAATTCGGTTCTAAGGTCATCCAATTCTAAAATACCTAATTCGATTCGTGCATTTCTGGCATCGGTAAATGAGTAGGTGCTGACCGTGGTACTTCCAACAACGATGTTGACAGTGTTAAATGTTCCACTTTGTGCCAATACGGAGAACGAAAGTGATTGTAGATCATCCTTGGGGATCCAAGCTTTTGTTGTAGCATATCCTGAGATACCTGCAATAATTTCTACTTGTGTCTCACCATTGGCGAAACGGTCTTGCCAACCCCAAGAGCCGACACGGGCGTCACTGCCACCCCATTCAAGAAGTTCGTCGCCTGAGAAATCAATAGCAGGTTGTGCTGGGTAAGAGCCACCACTAAACCTAAGTTCTATTTCATCAACTTGCCAAGAGGTGAAATTACTCATATTGCCATCGACAGGAGCCAAGGCTGCGAATTGTAATTGCAATCCATATAATGTTTCATCCAAATTATAGGTATACGGCAAAGAAATATTAGTCCAGTTATCATCTCTGTCAAATCGTATTTGGGCTTGCGCATTTGTTGTCTGACCTTCTACCATTAGACTTTCAGATGCAAAGTCTGCACTATACCAAGGAGAGGTAACATTGGCACTTGCATTACCTGAGAATTGTGTTGCACTACTCGTATAGAGTGCTCCGTTATTGGTCCAGATAATTCCTGTTTGAAGTGGTTGTAATGTATCCTTGTACGCTCCATCAAAGGAAAGAGCGAAAATTCTCGGAATTCCAGCATTTGATTCATTAAATTCAAACTTAATTCTTATTTCGTTAATATTCTCAAAATCGATAAGTTGTAAAGGAATCACTGAACTTGAACCGTTCATTCCATCAATTTTAAGCCCATTATCATCCAATACGGTCCAATCAAGTCGTGCCCCTGCTGGCACATCGGCATCTACATACATTGGAGCCATCATAGATTTTGAAACTGGGAATGAGGCATTGCTAGCCCAACCGATAGTTGGGCTGATCCATGTTGCTGATGAAGGAATGTCCAAGAATACATCATCAAAGAACCAATAATCGCAACATGTGCCTGAACCTGAATTCTGATATGCTCTAATCTGGCTATTAGCATGTAATGCTGAGCCGGGTAAATTCTGATTCAACTGAACCGCTGTACCCCCTGAAGTTGCACCGGAGTATGTTTGGAAAGTTGTCCATGTACCACTACTTGTCTTGTATTGAAATGCGAGGTTTTCATTGCTATCAGGTTCTTCTCCGCATCCTGAACTACCCTGTTTCACCCACGCATGGACAGAAACTGCCGATAATCCGTTAAGATTGACCACTGGAGAGGTTGCGTATGTTGAGCCTGCATAAGTTCTGATGGAACCACCACCAGTACCATTTGTTCCACATTGAAGGGTTGACCTTGCAGAGTAACTGTTGGAGAAAGTCCAACCATCATTGCCTGAATTAAAGTTCCATACCGCATCTACACCTTTCAGAGATAAACCTGCACCGGATTGCTTGGCACCATCTAATTGCGCATCAGCATGTGACCAGATGCTATTGTCATCCCAAATAATTGCAGATTGAGTGACTTGTACCGATGGTGAAATTTTTAGATTAATATCAACTAGTGGCTCTGTGCTCAGAACTTCCACTTCAAAGTCATCATTGACAGTTGTACCATCTAGTGAAATGGTTTGTGTCGAGCCAGTAGAAGCAGGGAAAATTGTAGGCTCAGCAATCAATGACTGCTGGGCTATTGTAGCATCATATTGCGCTGAAATACCGATTTGAACTGGGCCGCCAATCAATAGCAACACGACTAGGAGAATTGCACGATGGCCATAGCCTCCTCTCGCCATAGACTGACGCTGTTATTGAAAGGTCTTCAATGATACCCCTACTCAATCTCAAATAGTGCCGATTATTGATTGTATTGAGACAATTAAATTTATACGATTAACAAGTGTAAATGAGCCCTTATTACAATATTAATATTGAGGAAGTTCCAACTCAACTGCGAATAATGGATCTGCATCAGTTGAGTCGTGGAAGGCAACTACAACCCCTCCGTCGGACAATATTGCAAGGCTTGCAAAGTCAAAGCGAATATCGTTTCCTGCACCGGATGTCGAATCTAAATCTCCTGCTCCAATATAGGTCAGAGTATCCGGTGACATGTCTTCAGAATATCCACGTACGTGATAGACCATATCAACATCTGGTCCTTCGCTACTTTGGTAGCGAATATTAAGAACGAATAGGTCTAATTCCCCATTTGCTTGGAACTCCCACTCTTCGATTGATGTTGAAACATTACCCATTTGATAAGTATAATTTTGCCAACTATTAGCTCCATCATACGAGATGAAATGTGTAAAATCAGTTCCAGTATTCTTCATGCAATGAATAGAGCCAGTACTATCAATTTGACAATACTCAGAAGGGAATTGAACTTCAAGTTCATTCCATGACAATGTAGTATCCATGTATGCAGCATTGCCATTATCATAGTAATTAGGGAATAGTAACCCACCTGATGGGAATGGGAAAGAACGCATTTCTTTGTGCGGCTTATTGACATCATAGTATGCTGGTAAATCTGATTCTGTGAAGTTCAAATCTAATTCAATTGTTGGCTCGCCGCCACCTCTATTTGGGAATTGGAATGGATAATAATTCAATCCGTCAACACTGATTTGACCACCAGCATTTTGAGTTTGGTGCCAAAAATTAGAAACGACAATGCTAGCCCAGTCACCATTTCCTAAACTAGATGAAATTGGACCTACTACTTCGACTTGCCATGAACGGTCATAAAATGGTTCAGTTATTCGGTTATAGCACCATGACCACTCCTCTTCACTATCATCATACAAAATTGCATAGAATTTGTCGATCTTACCATCTGCTCCGATATAAGGGAACCAAGACATTGAGATTATATCGCCATTAGTTGCTTGAACAATGCTTCCTTCTCCAAGTCCTTCTTGGCCAGAATTTGTAGGAACGAAAGTTCTGCACTGTGTATCAGGTATTACCCCTGGAGTATAGGTCGTCCATTGATGGCCACGGTCTTCTGTGTAAACGGGGTATTCACCACCAATATTCATGATGTCACCTTCAATTGTAGTAGCGATATAATGCTCGCAACAATTGCCACCGTAGTCTTTATTGAAAACTGCCCAGGTAGTATTGGTAGTTTCATTTGTGCGCAAATCGATGGTAATGAATTCTCTCGCATCGCCATGACCGACTTCATCAATAATGATGTAATCATCAAAAATAGGTGCTAACTTATCTTCGCTGACAATTCCTTCACCAGCGCCTAAACAACCAGCCATTAAGGTGGAAGTTGCAATGAACAAGCAAAGCAGCACTCGGCGCATAAGAAAACCTCGCGCATCCTCTCTTTCAAGGCATCGCTTCAAAGATTAACCGATTCCATTCACTCTACGGTGAATTGAACGGTGATTCCATCTACTGTGAATGAATCTGCATTTGCTGGGGCTTGGCCCTCAGAATGGAATACTGCTGCTGCACTTCTCGTTTCCGTAGCAACCCAAGTTTGGTCCGATTCAAACATCTCAGGTGCATTTTGCAACCATACCTGTAAGTCGATAGTCGCTTCTATTTCAAAGTCCATTTCCTTACGCTTGGCTTGGATTCTGCGAGTAATATCTCTTGCTAATCCTTTGGATAAGAGCAACGGTGTATCTTGCATATCCAGTACTAATGATACTTGGATTGCATCTTCACCTTGACCGATAGTAACTGTTTCTGCAGCGAACCCATCTCTTTCTGCTCTACGAATCTCAACATCATTTTCATCTATGTCAACACCTAGAATTTGCATTCCTCCGGCTTTGATAGCCGCAAGCATCTCGTCA
>Ga0308018_10000779_pt1 | contig 15359 bp, 10 predicted proteins | sample Neamet282_FD_203130 | JGI IMG/M metagenome (GOLD analysis project Ga0308018, IMG submission 203130) | Marine microbial communities from water near the shore, Antarctic Ocean - #282 | ecosystem: Environmental > Aquatic > Marine > Unclassified | place: Southern Ocean | collected 2014-10-01
GTTGTTGAAGAAGAGGAAGAGGAAGAGGAAGGTACCGCTAAGGTTCGTAAAGCACGAATTAAGGTGGATTTGAGCATCTTCGATGACTGGCAAACCGAAGATCGAGAATCCGCAGCAGACTGGGTTCGTACAGCCATCGATGATGGCGAAAAAGAACGAACTGTTCTCATGCAATTGCAAGAAACTGGATGGTCTGCTCCACAGTCCAGAGCGATCTTTGACCTTGGAAGGAACCGATGATGGCAACCATAAGTTCGCAAACCAACGGTGGCATCATCCTCAAGAACAGAACACGGGTGGCCAAGGCATAGGGGATTGAATCATGGTTGATGAATTGCCTGGAGAATCAATGCCGGATGGCATTGATGTCGATGATGCCGCAGCCTACTTTGGCGTGACGGAATCTTCCGATATGGTCCACGTCTTGATGGAAATGGACCGTCCACTCGCCATGGAGAAATTCTTCGAAGTGCTTTCAGACATCGTTCTTCTTCCTGGAGAATTTGATTTTACAGCAGCAAGTGAACGTATTCAATGTGAAGGTGGCGAGATCTACTACCTCGTTGCAGGGCACCTCGGTATCATGACGATGCCTGACCCGTTGCTTCAGTTCCTTGGCCTTCCAGACTCCTCAGGAAGCAGTTCAGGAAACAATCCGGACCTCACCGCCAACGATGTCAGCAAGTTGACAGCCTTGGCCGACCCAATGAGAATTCTCAAATTATTAGCTGTGGCTTACGCTACAGGAGGCAACGGTGAAGTGACCCGCTACTTGGCAGGGCTCGAATCGTTCTTGGCTCATCCAGAATCAAACCATGCCTCGCTTGTTGCTGTCGCTGATGAACTCGAAGCCGCTCTCGATGTAGCAGGCCATGCCCTTCCTGTCCCAACCTTGGCCAGTGGGACTGCAGCCTCTGCAAGCGTTGCTTCGCTGCCGAAACCTTCCCTTCCTCAATCAACCCCAAAGGTTGCCGCACCTGCTGCGGAACCAAGTGTTCCACTGCCTGGCAGCAACCCTGTGCCCTTGCCGACAGCAGATGAGCCCGCTCTTCCTCAGGTTGAGTTGCCTTCATTTATTGCAGAGCCAGTGGCTGAAACCGCTCTTGATACTTCGAATGAGAAGCAGGTTGCTAAAGCAACCCAAGATGCATTTGCCGGGGCGTTTGACCTTGGCATGGGTGAAGAAAGTGAACCCACGGCAGTGGAGGTGCCAACCATTGTGGCTGAACCTGAACCAGCCCCCGTTGAAGTCCTCGAACCTGAACCACAACCAGTTGTGGAGCCGGAAGCCGAGCCTGAACCCGAACCGACACCTGTTTCAGTGCCGGAACCAGAAGTGGAACTCACCCCACTCGAGATGCCTGTTTCTGAAGAAGAGCTCTTTACAAGTGCGGCTGAACACTTCATCGCAGCAGACGTAGACGGCAGCGAACAACTCTCCATTGAAGAACTGGCAATCGCCACTGGGACCACCGTCGAGGAAGCAACAACGCTTCACGCAGAGGCGGACACCGATGGGGATGGAAGCGTTTCACTGTCAGAATTCATGTCTTCACCTGCTGCACAAAAAGCAGCAGCATTGCCGCGTCCCGTGGCGCCAATCCGTAAGCCTCTCGATCAACAGGCACCACCTCAACCTCAGCAACCAGATCAACCACAGCAAGGTCAACCTCAACAGCAGGACTGGAATCAGCAACAGCAGGGTCAACCACAGCAAGGTCAACCTCAACAGCAGGACTGGAATCAACAACAGCAGGGTCAACCACAGCAAGGTCAACCTCAACAGCAGGACTGGAATCAGCAACAGCAGGGTCAACCACAGCAAGGACAACCACAGCAGGGATGGAATCAACAACAACCCACGCATCAATGGAATCAAGCCCACCCAACGATGCCTTCTGTCCAACCAACAATTCGCTCAGGTGTGATGTGCCGTGGATGTGGCATTGGCCTTGATCCATACTGGCGATTCTGCCCTGTATGTGGGACGCAGAATGCCGTTCAGTGATCACAGTTGCAAAAGGAATTGACCTTTGTCGAGGACTTGTGTGTCATCAAACCAAACGCTCGGTTCTTTGAGTACCCCTGGGATGTGAATTCCAACGGAGGACGTACCACCTAGGGCCGTATTGTCACCGACAGCAAAGTAACAGGTTCCAAGTCGCTTCTCGTCTTCTAACACGTTTCCAGACAGGCGTGCTTGTGGATTCATACCAAATCCAAATTCAGCAACGGTCCACACGTTCTCTCGATCTTTGACTCGTAAGCGTCCAGCAGCCTCGCCAAACTCTTGTCGTATTGCGGCTGCGATTGTACCACCGGTGACATCAACCACCATGCCGCCCTCAATGGTCAGGGTCACAGGTTCGTCGACGAGGTTTGATTCCCAAGAACCGTCGATGACCACAGTACCGTTCATCGTGCCCTCGCGAGGCATGATGAACGCTTTGCCAGCAGGAAGGTTGGTGAGCATCCGTGGACGGTTGCAAATGCCATTATCGTCGAGTTTCCATTCCCGCCAATTGACTTCAAACGTGACATCAGTGCCTTGCTCAGATTTGACATTGAGGATACGACGTCGACGAAGATGCGGTCCAAGGTCTCCAATTCGACGCTTGACCTCTTTGAAATCAGCGGACATGCCACCTCGGCTGAACATTTCATTGGTCATCCCGGGCATTGTTGCGACCCTGGCCCCGTCTTTGAGTGCTTGACGGACGGCTCGTGTGTGCGTGAGTGAATACCGTGTTGGAGCGATGACAACTTGTTGTTGCCGCATCAAGTTGGCCACCGGCGAAGGTGGCTCTTCTCCATGATGGCGAGCTTTTGGCATCACGATCAGCAAGACTCGGTCAGAACGTTCGTTGGCCGCTTCGTGGAGTGCTTGTCCAATGTCTCCAGTGGTCGGGTCGCAGACAATCAAGACGTTCTCGCCGCGACGAATATCCATGCAGGTGTCGATCACCATCGTTCCACTTCGGCGAAGTTGTTCTGCAACTTCTTCCGTTGAAAGTTCATTGAATGGTTCCTCATCAGCGGGGTTTCTTTCCTCCACCGGTTCAGTGTTTGAATCAATGGTTGGAGGGGTGCGGACGCCCTCGAGTTCTGCGACGGCTTGGTCAATTTCGCGGTCTTCATTGATGGCTTCGGAGTCATCGTTCTCGGGGAACGTACCGGCCATGATAAGTCGAGGGCCTCTTGTATCTTGAAGGTGTGGCAGGAATTCCCAAATCCATTTGTTGAAAACGAAGGTTAATCGGGCATACGAGCGTTCTTGACCCATGAGATGCTGGTCGAGGTATGAGCACCTATGATGACTTCATTGGAGCGGTAAAAGACATCCATCGACTCCAAGCCCTTCAAGGGCATCTGGGGTGGGACCGAGAAACCATCATGCCGGAAAAGGGAGCAGCAGCTCGAGCTGACATGCTTTCTTGGCTCGCTAAGGAAGCTCACGTCCGTTTGATCGCCCCCTCGCTTGGTGTGATGCTCGATGCTCTGGAGGCCGTTGAAGGCCTCGATGAAGACCAACAAGCCAATGTGAGCGAAATGCGCCGTGCCTATGACAAGGCCGTCAAGTTGCCAGAACAGTTTGTTGCAGATTACGCTCACAGCACGTCAGAAGCCATGATGGCATGGCAAAAGGCCCGAGAAGCATCAGACTTCTCTGCTTTCGAACCCCACTTGGAGCGTTTGATCGCCATGACGAAAGAGAAAATAGCCTACCTTGACGTTGAAGGGACCCCTTATGATGCACTCCTCGATGAATTTGAAGTTGGCATGAAAGTGGAAGACTATGATCCATTATTCGCAGGCTTGAGGCAACGTCTTGTCCCCCTTTTGGACAGCATTATGGCCGCCAAAGCCAACACACCTGACCCCCAGTGGCCTGAAGGATTGAATTTCCCAATCGACGCTCAGACTGCCTTTTGTACCCAAGTTTCAGAAGCCATGGGTTTTGATTTCCAAGCAGGGCGGATGGATGCATCCACCCATCCTTTTTCTGCAGGTTTGTGGCCTGGTGACACCCGTTTTACCACCCGCTACGACCTCAGCGAACCCTTCTCTTGTTTGTACGGCGTCATGCATGAAACAGGTCACGCTCTCTACGAGCAAGGGCTAGGAGCAGAGCATGCATACACACCCCGTGGAGCAGCAGTTTCCCTTGGAGTTCATGAGTCGCAGAGCCGCTTCTGGGAGAATCAAATCGGGAGAACCCCCGCTTTTTGGGAGGTCGCTTTGCCCTGGTTCAATCAACACTTTCCGGATGCACCATCATGGGACCCTGCAACGTTGAATCGAATCGCCAATAAGGTCTCCACAGGTTTTGTCCGCGTCGAGGCTGATGAAGTCACCTACAACCTCCACGTCATGCTTCGGTATGAAATAGAGAAGCAATTATTTAATGGGGATTTAGCAGTTAAAGACCTTCCTCACGCTTGGAACACGATGTTTCAAGAATGGTTTGGAGTCGAGGTGCCGAACGATCGACTTGGTTGCCTTCAAGACATTCATTGGTCCATGGGTGCGTTTGGTTACTTCCCGACCTACACGCTTGGTAATCTCTACGCAGCACAACTGCTTGAGTCGATGGCAGAAGACCTCGGGGACATCGATGCGCTTGTTGCCTCGGGCGATTGGTCGCCTCTTTTGCAATGGCTCCGTCCCAGGATTCACGCCCAAGGCAGCAAGATGTCACCATCAAAACTTATCGAGCATGCAACCGGGAGTAAGCCAAGCCCAGAGCCGTTCTTGCGCTATGTTGAATCAAAATATGGCCGCCTATACGACCTTTGATCTCACTCTTCTTCACCGAGCATGGAATTCATGCGGGCCGTCAAATCATTGATGGCATCCATCAAGTCATTGCTTCGGTCATCTTCATGTCCTGTTCCAAAAGAGATTCCGAGCAGGGTCACCATGGCACCTGAGAGCATCAAAAGTGATGGGATATAAACGTCAGCTGCGGTCATATCCGGGTCTATTGATTGGACCCATCCCATTGCTGCACCAATGATAAACAGCAGTACGCCAACGATTACCTGTTGATATCCTTCTCCAATATTTTCTTCAATCCAACTCATGTAAGGTTCCTCAAGTTGCGGTCTACTGTATTGGCATTTAGTATTATCTCGTGAGATGGGGGATGAATCAGCGATTGGAATTTATTTCCAAGGTGTCATTCGAATCGGCTTTCCAGTTTGACCTGGTTCGACGAGCAGTTGTCCTTTTTGACCTGTGGCAGATGTCCGCTCAAACACAGGAACACCGCCCACAATGGTTACGATTGGCCAACCAACCAGTTCTTGACCCCGGAAGGGGCTCCAACCGACTCTGGACCAGGCGTTTTTATCCTCGACAAGAACCTCGTTGCTCATATCGACAAGGACGAGATCAGCATCGTAACCAGCAAGCAACTGCCCCTTCTTTTCCATGTTGTAGCATACCGCAACATTTGTCGACATCCAACGGACAACATCTTCAATTGTGCAACGGCCTTTGTGGGCGTGCGTAAGCATGACTGGTAGCGATGTTCCAACGCCAGGCATACCGCTCGGGGCAGCCGGGAATCCAGCCGCTTTCGCTTCCAATGTGTGAGGTGCGTGATCCGTAGCAATGCATTGGATGGTACCATCGTGGATGCGGCGCCAGAGGATGTCATAATCTTCTTGATATCGAATTGGTGGATTCATTTTCAATCGAACGCCTTCCTTTTCCACATCGACATCGGTGAACGTAAGGTGTTGTGGCAAGACTTCTGTTGTAATGATCGCTCGTCCGTCAGCGGTGCCAGGTAAGGTCGTTCGATCGGCCAACCAGTCAGCTTCGAGGCCGGAAGTCAAGTGGAGGATGTGCAATCGATGGTGATGTGTTTCCGCGAGTTCGACCGCCAATTGAGTGGCCAAGAGTGCAGTGACATCATCCCGCCATTCTGCATGAGCGGCCATATCTGTTCGGTCTTTGAAGTCAGGATACCGTTCATTCAACCGGTCTTCATCCTCGGCGTGGACTGCGATCAATCCACCTGTTGATGCAAAAATGGTATTGAGTGCTTCTCTTTCATTGACGAGCAATGTGCCAGTCGATGAACCCATGAACACCTTGATGCCACAGATGCCAGGAATTGCAATGGGGGCATTTGGTGTCCCAACAGCTTCTTGCAAATCACTCAGATTTGTTGGTGTTGCACCAATGAAGAACCCGTAATTGTTGACGCATTTCACGGCTGCGCTATCGAGTTTCATCTGCATACCTTCCAAATTGGTGATGGCAGGATTGTTGTTTGGCATGTCCAAGAAAGAGGTGATGCCGCCGCTTACAGCCGCTGCTGAGCCGCTGCCAAGGTCTTCTCTTTCCGGTTGGCCAGGTTCTCTGAAGTGAACTTGTGGATCGATGGCTCCAGGGAGAAGATGCAACCCGGTCGCATCGATGATGTGTTCATCAGGCATGGCTTCGAGGCCACCGCCTTTTGCGATGTCAGTGATCATGCCGTTCTCCACGCGCAAGTCCCCAATCATGGTGCCTTCAGGGAGCACCATTGTGGCGTTTAAGATGAGGAGGTTCCCTTGATGTTCATGGTCCATGCACCGTGTTCAATGGACCCACTCAATGAACCCTCCCTTCGGAAGCGCTCGAGGTCATCGACGTCGTGCTGACGCAGGTCTGAAGGCAATGCATACTTCATCGACGGTGTCAATGTACGGTCCACCGAGCAAATCAACGCAGTACGGTACGGCGCGCCACAGCTCATCGATGGTTTCACGAATCGATTTTGGGCGCCCTGGAAGGTTGAACACCAAGGCTGTTCCCCGCGTCCCTCCAATCTGGCGCGATAAGATCGCCGTCGGTACGAATTTCAGCGAGATTGCACGCATTTGCTCCCCGAATCCAGGTAGCATGCGATCCAAGATATCTTCTGTCGCTTCTGGAGTGACATCCCTTGGCGAAGGGCCTGTGCCTCCAGTCGTGACGACCACATCACAACCGAGTTGATCGATCAACTCAATCAAGGTCGCTGAGATGTCGTGACGTTCATCGGGAACGCATCGATAGTGAACGGTGCATGGGCTTGCAATTGCTTGCTCTAAGAACGCTAGAATTGCAGGCCCCCCTTCGTCTTGGTACGTGCCCTTGCTGGCACGGTCACTGACCGTCACAATACCGATTGTAGCAGGTTGGCCAACATGGCCCTCACGGCCAAGGGTTTCGCTGAGTGCTTCCATGACCCGTCCCTCATCACTGTTCGCCATATTTGGCTTGGATGTTGGCATGGAAGTTGTCGAGAAGCGTGTCTTCAAACAATTCCGTCTGTCGACGCATCTTGGTTGAGCGGATGTGCAAGAAAGCAGCTGCTATGAAGACGATGATGATCAATGGAATGACGGCTTCCAGCTTGTATTGGTGCATGAATTTCACAATGCCTTCAGCGGTGTAAGCCCAGGTGATCGAAGCGATTGAACCTCCAATGAAGGTGGCAGAGAGCACGCGCATGAAGTTCATACGCGAGAGGAGGCCAAGCATAGCACCGACAAGCACTCCAGAGGCCATGAATGGAATCCACACAAACACGATGAGGCCCCAGAAGCCCCACTTGTTGATCATTTCCCGCTTTTCATTGGCCATGTATTCGACCGTCGACAAGGTGTTGCCAAGGAGCTTTGTCTGAAGCATCTTGCCACCGAGGCCGTCTTGCTTTGCAACAGCAACAATTCGCTCGTCACTGTTCGCCGATCGCTCCACTCGGCCGGCACCGGAGCGGTCGGCAAGCGTGGAGACTTGGTTGCGTCCTTTGACGATCAGGTCCTGAGATCCGAGCAAATCTGCGTTTCGCTTTGAGATGAATCGATGCAATTCGGTCTGAACCTCATCGCGGGTTTTCTTGAATCTGAAGAATGCGAACCGTTGCGTTGGTCGATAGATGACAGAGACAAAGATCACTCGGTCATCGCTGGTGACCACTGCGCCTTCCATGGACAGGTCATTGCGGCGAGCAAAGAACAGTTCGAGGCTTTCTCGTACTTCGTCTTCGACCCTCGAGAGGGTGTGGAGTTCCGAAAAGAAAGAGGAATAATTCTGTGTTGTTTCAGGATCTTCTTCTGCTGATGTTCCGATACCTACGCCGGAGTCGAAGTCGATGCTCTGATTGACACCAATCGTTCTGACGGTCAGTTGGACCGGCTTAAAGACCCTGAAAAGAGCAAATTCATCAAGAATTTCCCGCAACACTTCGGCGCGAACATCCTTGCTGTCCGAAAGCGTTGATTCTGTGTTTTTGTACGGGACCATAATGTCGATTGACAATTCACGGGGCTCTAATTTGTACAGTTCCCAATCCACATCAATGCTCAAGCGGGTTGCGGTTTTTGACAGAATATCTTCGACTAAACGAGAGATATGAGTCCGTGAGAGGATGTCGTCACTGTCTTGATGGTAGATCTTGTACATCAGCGGGTAGATCACAAGCAACGTAATGGCCGACAATGAAAGAGAAGTGAACGCCATCCACCATGCAGGAATCCCAGCGGAACCACCAGAGAGCATTGCTGTTTCACGGCCACCACCGATTTCGGCGCCAATTAGGATGTAGCCCCAATCGCCCAAATCTTGCACACTCCAACATGAGCGAGCACCGGTATCAGTGACTCTGATTTCGGTCTTGGTATCATCGTCAACAAAAGGAAGGAAAGCGAGGGCTTGTTTGGAAGTGGAGATTTCGAACTCGATCGTTTTTGAGATTTCTTCGCCGCCCAGGACCACCGAAGCATTGGCGTCGGAAATGTTCGACTGATTGTAGACCTCAGCAGCGAATGTGAGGGAGTAATGCCCTTGTGGTAGGTCTGTGTATGGGGCACGGTAGTAGGTTCGGCCAGTGTCGGAACTGCCCTTGATCTTGACCGAGGAAACCGTGGAGTTCGTGCTGCTCCATCCAGCCGTGTCTTCATCCATGGAATCGAACGTGTAAGTCAGAGATGCATAGCCTTCTGGCAAGTTGTGCCCAGAGAGGGAAAATGCATCCACTTCTTCATTTGGGAACATGTGAATCCAAGGTTCGTCAGTGATCTCTTCACATTCACCACCGATGTCGAGGAAGGTCTTCGAAGCAGCATGGTCTAAAGCGGTCGACTCGCCTAACATTCCTGCCGACATTGAGAAGATCATTAGAGCATAAACGCCACAGTAAACAATGCCACCAAACAAGACGAAGTTTTCCTTATTGGCAAAAACACTTCGTCCCGAGCCACCGTTTCGACGGAGCCGAATGACATCGAGTTCTTTGCTGATTTTGTCGCGGCGAGCCTCGTGTTCTGAAGCATCTGCGTGAGCGTGATTATCCTCACCCTTTCCGCCCATGATACAAAGAAGAGGTTCAACCAAATGAACCCAACGATGAACATTTCAAGCAAAGGCATGATTGATGTGGGTTTTTAGGCCAAATAACAACATGTAGCTTTCGCTCAAATGTGCGACGAGGTGGGTCAGGCCGGACTTGAACCAGCGACCTCGGCATCTTCAGTGCCGCGCTCTCCCAACTAAGCTACTGACCCGTGCAACTTGGCGATGACGCCTGCCATATCAAGGCTTCCGCCCGAACAACATGCCTCACTCAATGCCGTCTAGAATCGCTACTTGTGCATCGAAGAGAGCTTCGAGACCACCATCGGCAGAAGCAAGAAGAGCAACAAGTTCATCGCCCGAAAAGGTCGATTCTTCACCGGTTCCTTGGATTTCGACATATTTGCCATCGCTGGTTTTGACAACGTTCATATCGACGTCAGCGTTTGAGTCCAAGATGTAATCCAAGTCCAGGAAGACATCGCCGTCGATCAAACCAACGGAGATTGCTGCGAGGTCATGAGGGATCACGCTGTTTTCATGGTTCGTAGCCTCAGTTTTTGAGAGGGAGGGTGCGGTCCATCCATTGCGTCGTTCGTCTTCTGTTGGACGCATGTCCAAAGGCAGACATTCGCCACGAGCGATGAGGCGTCGGACGGCGAGTCGAAGTGCAATGTTCGCAGCGGTGATGGAGGCACAGCGGGTACCTCCGTCGGCGTTGAGTACGTCGCAATCAACGTTGAGTGCGACTGGACCCAGTGCTTCCAAATCGACAGCAGCACGAAGGGAACGGGCGATCAAGCGCTCGATTTCTTGCGTGCGGCCTTTTGCGCCACGTCGCTCACGGCGAAAGCGTGAATCAGTGGACCCAGGGAGGAGGGAATACTCTGCGTGAACCCAACCCTTGGTTGAATCGCGTGGGAACCAACCGGGGAGGCGGGATTCTTTTGTGCAGCAAGCCAAGATCACTGTGTCGCCTTGGCGGTAGAGGATTGAAGCGAGAGCGTTGGGCGTGAAATCGATTTCGACTTCGACTGCTCGCATTTCGTTTGCATCTCGGTCAGTGTTAAATCCGGTCTTGAATTTGGCCATACCTCTGCCAGCACCTCCCCATCATCAAGGCTTCTCCCTTGTTTTGGCTAATTTTTTAGTCGCGCACATTGAAGAATAATGTCCCTTTGGGTCTTCCATGCCTCAGCCAAAGGTCGCCATATGCGCCATCGCTCGAACCCCCATTGGTAAGTTCATGGGATCACTCTCAGGCTTTACTGCTGTCGAACTCGGTGTCTTGGCTGTCAAGGAACTGTGCCAACGAGCAGGCGTTGTTGCTTCCTCGGGCGTTGTTGACGAAGTCATCTTTGGTCAGGTGCTCCAAGCTGGTGCTGGACAAAATCCAGCGCGTCAAGTCGCCTTGGGCGCTGGCTTGCCTTACTCGACGGGCTCGGTAACGGTAAACAAGGTGTGCGGAAGTTCCCTCAAAGCAGCAATGATGGCAGCAAACAGCATCCGTGCTGGAGAATACAAAGCCATTATCGCCGGTGGCATGGAAAGCATGTCCAATGCTCCACATCTGCTCAAAAACCATCGCAAAGGGTCGAAAATGGGAGACTCAACCCTCGTCGACTCGATGATTCATGACGGTCTATGGGACGGCTACAACAATGTGCACATGGGCACAACCGGTGAAACGATCGCAGAGGAGTGCAACATATCTCGAGCAGATTCCGATGCCTATGCTGCACGCAGCCAACAACGCGCTTCGACAGCCCAAACCAACGGATGGTTTGATTGGGAAACATTTGCCATTGAAATACCACAACGCCGTGGCGATCCAATCCAATTCACCCACGACGAAGGCGTTCGCCCAAGCACCACAGAATCGTCATTATCAGGGCTGCGGCCTGTGTTCAAGAACGATGGACAAGTGACAGCAGGCAACGCTAGTACACTCAATGATGGAGCAAGTGCGATGTTGCTTGCTGATGCTGATTTTGCTCTCGAGCAAGGCTGGGAGATCTTGGCTTATGTCGAAGATTATTGCACAAGCGGTGTTGAACCTGCACGTGTGATGAGCGCTCCGATTTCAGCGGTTCAAATGTTGCTCGAACGCAACAACTTGGACGTGTTGGATGTTGACATTTATGAGCACAATGAAGCCTTCGCCTCAGCCTCGTGTTCCGTTGCCAAGGAATTGAACATTCCAGACGACCGTTTCAATCTTCATGGCGGCGCTGTGAGCTTGGGTCATCCGTTGGGAGCAAGTGGCACACGTTGCTTGATCACCATGCTTGGCGTCATGCGTCGGCTTGAATCCACCACTGGTATCGTGACACTTTGCCTCGGTGGCGGCAACGCAGTTGCCATGCTCGTTCGGCGCGCGTGATGTGGAACGGAGGAGCCCAAAAGGGCGTTTTTTCATACTGGTGGTTCTAAATAGGGCCGGATGGCGGCCTTGAACGAGGTGGGTGTGTGGTTTCGTTCAGTGATCTTGGCATAGAACCAGTTTTGGTTGAAGCGCTCAAGGCTCAAGGCATCATTGAGCCATTCGAAGTTCAAGTCGAATCAATACCACAAGGTATGCTCGGCAAGGACGTTTGTTGCCGTGCTCCAACGGGCTCCGGAAAGACCCTCGCATTTGGTCTTCCACTGCTCTCCCTAACCAAAGAAGCTGAGCCAAGAAGGCCTACTGCTCTTATTCTTACACCAACCCGTGAACTTGCAGAGCAAATTTACAAAGTTCTCGATCCCCTTGCTTATGAACTTCGACTTTACGTTGAAGCAATCTATGGTGGCGTATCATACACCAAGCAATTCAAAGCGCTTGACCGTGGTGTCGATGTCCTTGTTGCATGCCCAGGGCGCCTCAACGATTTGCTTGACCGTGGAGCTTTGTCCCTCGAAGATGTCGCTGTCGTTGTTCTCGACGAAGCAGATCGTATGGCAGACATGGGTTTCATGGAACCTGTTTGCAAGATTCTCGATCAATGCCAGAAAGACCGTCAAACCATCCTCTTCAGCGCAACCCTTGACGATGAAGTAGCGGACCTTGTTCGTGATTACCAAACAGATCCAGTCACCATTGAAGTTGGCCCAGCAGAAGTGAGCATGGAAAGCATGACTCATCACTTTTGGTTGCTCCCTCAATCAAAGAAACCCGACATCACTGCTGAGTTGGTTCGCAAGTGTGGTCGAACCATCGTGTTCTGTCGAACTCGCGCAGGCGTTGACCGTGTCGGTGATGACCTGAACTTTGAGGGATTAGCAATCGAAACCCTGCATGGAGGTCTCAGTCAACGTGGCCGAGACATGGCCATGAAGCGATTCCAACACGGTGAGTGCATGGCACTCGTTGCTACAGATGTCGCAGCCCGTGGTATTGACGTCGAAGGCGTCAACTGCGTTGTTCATTATGATCCTCCAGAAAACGGCAAAGCGTACAAGCATCGAAGCGGTCGAACAGCACGAGGCGGTAAGTCTGGTGTTGTTGTCTCGCTCGTACAACGACCGCAGAAGCGTTCCTACACCCGTATTCAAAGAGAAGTCGGTATCAACATCGATTTCATGCCTCCAGAATTCACAGTGCTTCCAGAATTTGAAGTGATCTACATTGCTGCAAACCGACGTACACGTGACCAAGGTCGCAGCAACGGCGGTGGACGCAACGGCGGCGGCGGTGGCGGAGGTTACCGTGGTGGCGGCGGCGGACGAAGCGGCGGCGGCGGTGGCGGAGGTTACCGTGGTGGCGGCGGCGGACGAAGCGGCGGCGGCGGTGGCGGAGGTTACCGTGGTGGCGGCGGTGGACGAAGCGGCGGTGGCGGCGGCGGACGAAGCGGTGGCGGCGGTGGCGGTGGCTACCGTGGTGGCGGCGGCGGACGAAGCGGTGACAGCGGCGGACGAAGCGGTGACAGCGGTGGACGAAGCGGCGGCGGCGGTGGCGGAGGCTACCGTGGTGGCGGCGGCGGACGAAGCGGTGACAGCGGTGGAAAAAGCGGTGGCGGCGGTGGCGGAGGCTACCGTGGTGAATCTCGTGGTCAATCATTCAAACCTTCAAACAGCGCTCGCAAAGGTTTTGGTCAAAGTCAAGCCAACCGAAGCAACGACTCTTCCAAAGGCAGTTACAAAGGTCGTTCTGACCGAAAGTGAACGTTTCATTCCTCTTCTGACACCGTTGCAGGTGCCGAAAAGATTCCATGATCTTCGATGATATCTGATGCACCAGGTATCACTGGAAGAACATCATCTGTTACCAAACCCGTGTTCTTGTAAATTCGGTTTGCAAGTTGTTCTTTCTTGGTCAGCCCTGGGCGCAAGACAGCATAGCGTTGGCAGAGTGCAGCCACTGTTTCAGGACGTCCCCCCATCAACAAAGGCACCCCGTTGATGGCGACAATACCAATGCCAATTTGGACATCGAGGTCTTTGAACCATTGACGTTGTCCACGAACAATGAATGATCCTTTACCAACAAACTCTCCCGTTTGGGCGGTTTTTGAAACTTGTGCAGGTTTTACCGAATACACGGTTCCATGTGCGCCGCCGCCCGCCCAGGCCCGACTCCAGCACAGTGCCATGGAAGCAGCCTCGAGTAATTTTTCTTCTGTAATACTTTGATCAGCGAGTTTATCGACAATTCTGAAGGCGGGAATATCAGCGGGAATATGAGCTGGCTTGTGGAGATCCACAACGAACCCTTGTGTTGCGCGTAGGCTGCAACTTGGCGCTCCGTGCAAATCTGCGTGAAGGTAACGGTCTTCACCGGAAAGATGCTTTTTGACAACCGCATCGTTTCCTTTTGCATCTTTTCCTCCTACCAAGAGGTGGCCTCCAGAAATCATGCTCCAACGGTGATGTTCAAACCAGAGGCGTTTGCTTCGCTTGATTTTATTCAACTTTCCAGTGGCTTGTTGCTTTGCCTCCTTCTTTTGAGCTCGTTGGAGGTGAAGCATGGTCTCTTCCAGTGCTTCGACTGCTCCGGTTGTCTTGTCTTTCTGTTTTCGAGCAGATTCAAAGTAACGCTGAGCGTTTTGATGCACTGTTTCATCGATGGAAAGGGTTGCCTGCGAGCCATTTGGCTCACCGTTCTCATCGGGGAGAACGGTCACAAAGGTTCGGTCTGCAGGAGCAAGTCCGACGATCCAGGGAATGCTCTTTGACATCTTTTTGACGTCCTTCCAGCCGAGTTCTTCAACCGCTTCAGACATTTGTTTGAGGAGACTTTCCACATGGGACCAATGGTTCTGAATGGCGTGACCTAGCATTTGTTGCTTCTCGATTTTCACAGAGAATCCTTTGAGCGCTTTTTCTTGTTGCACCCTCCTTCGTTCTAAACGTTCCACATCGGTGGAATGCCCTCGCCCTGGTGCTGCGATGTCCAACTTCTCAGCTTCACGTCGAGCCAATGCGCCAGCATCGTGAGCGCCTTTCCATGCATCGACTGCTTCGCATAAGGTGGGGAAAACCGATTGTGCCAATCCTTCATGTGCTGGCAAAAGGGTAGGTGTGGCTTCGACAGCATGTTGCTCAAAGAAGCGATCACGAAGACCGTTTGCTTCCATGGAAGCCGCTTTTTTCTCCAACGAAGGCCGGTCCATCTCTTCGGTTGGTTTCATCAAAAGGATGCCCTGTCGGTCTTCTGCCAAATGACCCAAGAGGGTTTGAAGTGCAGTGTGGATCTTCTCGACATCAGCTTCCTGTGTGGCCATGTTCGGCTCCATTTCAGCGAGTGCACAGACCGCATTGGCGTGGGTTCCACCAAGGTTTGCCTTTCCTCCAAGGGTGGAAACAAGATCTCGGTCGGAAGTTTCGAACAGTTCAGAAAGCGTGGCTTGATCCAAATCATGCGGGTCCATTGCTGCAGGCGGTGGTGCATAGACGACGCCTTTCTTCAGAGTTCGACCAGCGTAGGAGGCGTGCGTCAGTGGTTGAATGATGGTGCCTTCACTGTCGGTAAGGATAATGTTTCCATCCCGAAACACCTCGACATACAAATGGTATGAGCCATGCTTTGTGTCGAAATCAAAGGCTAA
>Ga0308018_10000788_pt1 | contig 15232 bp, 16 predicted proteins | sample Neamet282_FD_203130 | JGI IMG/M metagenome (GOLD analysis project Ga0308018, IMG submission 203130) | Marine microbial communities from water near the shore, Antarctic Ocean - #282 | ecosystem: Environmental > Aquatic > Marine > Unclassified | place: Southern Ocean | collected 2014-10-01
GTCAGCTGTGAGCTGAGTGTTGAGGTAAGGGGCTAGCGCAGCCTCCCATGTGCCTTGCGCCTGCATGATTAATTCACACACTTCCCTCACTGCACCTTGGCCACCACAGAGTTGTGTAACGTATTGGCTGTGAAGGGCCATGGTATTAGCCGCATTGGGTAGCGTAATACCTAAGCCTACTTTAATAATGGCTGCAAGGTCTGGCAAGTCGTCACCCATGTAGGCCATCTCGGCCCAGTCTAACTGTAAATGCTGGGTGAGCTGGTGCAGGGCAGTAAGTTTGTCTTCTCTACCTTGTAATACCAACTCAATACCTAGTTGTTGGGCTCGTTGGGTCACAATTTGGGATGTTCTGCCGGTAACAATAGCTACTTTCACACCACTAGATTGGAGCATTTTAATGCCGTGGCCATCTAAACTGTTGAATGCTTTGGTTTCTTCGCCTTGGTTGCTGAAATAGAGCTGGCCATCGCTTAGTACACCATCTACGTCTAAAGCGAGTAAGCGTACTGCGCTGGCATGCTTGGCGACCTGAGCATCGTTTAGCAGTGTGGGCGTCATGTTATATGACTCCAGCTTTTAACAAATCATGCATGTTTAGTGCACCCACTGGTTGGTGGTTTTTATCACACACAATGAGTGCATTGATTTTATGTTGTTCCATAAGTTGCAACGCTTGGGCAGCTAGCATCCCCGCTTGGGCTCGCACCGGGTCCAGCGTCATCAGCTCACTAATATGGCATTCACGGAGGTCTTGACTGTGATCTAAGCTGCGACGTAAGTCACCATCTGTGTAAATGCCAGCCAGCTTACCTTGGTTATCAACCACCGCTGTCATACCCATGCCTTTTTGGGTCATTTCCATTAACGCATCGGCGAAACGGGTGTCTTTCGAAACCATGGGTAGGGTGTCGCCAGCGTGCATTATGTCGCTTACCTTTAACAGCAACTTACGGCCTAAAGCACCCCCAGGATGAGAAAAAGCGAAATCGTTGGCGCTAAAGCCCTTTGCTTCTAGTAGTGCGATAGCAAGCGCATCCCCCATAACTAAGCTGGCGGTAGTGCTAGACGTAGGTGCAAGATTTAAAGGGCAAGCTTCAGTACTAACCTGCACATTGAGGTGCACGTCTGCAGCTTTGGCAATGGTGGAATCTGCCGCACCCGTCATGGCAATCAGCGGAGTGCCTAAGCGCTTTAGCATAGGCAGTAAAGTGACAATTTCGCTGGTGGTGCCTGAATAAGATAATGCCAGCACCACGTCTTTGGCAGTGATCATACCCATGTCGCCATGGCTAGCTTCACCTGGATGTACGAAAAAAGCGGGAGTACCGGTGCTGGCTAGGGTGGCTGCTATTTTGTTGGCAATATGGCCAGATTTACCCATGCCTAAAAGCACCACTCGGGCTGAGCAATCCATTAGTAATTGGCAGGCTTTCTCGAAGGCAGCGTCGATGCGAGTAGAGAGTTCAGCAATAGCGGCCTGTTCTAAACCGATGGTGCGCAACGCAGATTCAGCAAACGGCGTAGCCAGAGTTTGGCTGGGCTTTACAGTGTTGTTATGGCTCAACACATCTCCTGGGGCATGTTAGTGAATATATGTGGCTTATGTTGCATTAGTATAAAGTAAAAGCATATACATAGCATAGATCAACAGCAGTAAGCTGCCCATGAGCCGGGTAATAGTGCCGCCGTGACGAGCCTTAAACCCAAGAGCAAGCAAAAAGAGGGTTAATAAAAGCATTAGTCCATAGTCACGCCACAAGGCGTCAGCTTCTATAATAACGGGGCTTATTAGGGCTGGAATAGCCATCACCCCAAGTAAATTAAAGATGTTAGAGCCAATGATGTTGCCTATAGCAATGCCATGTTGGCCTTTGCGGGCGCTCATAATGGAGGCTGCAAGCTCTGGTAGGCTGGTGCCAATGGCGATGATAGTGAGGCCAATAATCATCTCGCTAACGCCTAGGGACGTAGCAATATATACAGCACCGCCGACTAAAATCCTTGAGCCCAGTGCCAATACAACTAAACCGACGACTAGCCAAATGATACCGGCCTTTAAGCTCATGCTGGTCAAGGGCGCAACTTGATCTTCTGGGTATTCCTGCTGATACCGTTTAAACAGATATAAACATACTACCAAGCCAAATAATAACAAAGCGCTGTCTATTGCATCAAGGTAGTAATCTAGCAATATTATTCCTGCGCCAATGGTAGCGATGGTTAATATTGGCAATTCAACGCGCACCAAGTTGCCTCTGATAGGGATTGGGGAAGCAAGGGCTGTAGCGCCAAGTACTAAGGCTATATTGGCGATGTTGGAGCCGATGGCATTGCCGATGGCCAGGCCCGGTGCGTCATCTAATGCTGCCATGGTAGAAACCAACATTTCTGGCGCTGAGGTGCCAAAGGCCACGATGGTCAGGCCAATAAGCATAGGAGACATGCCTAAGTGGCCTGCGGTAGCAGAAGCGCCGTCGACAAAACGGTCGGCACTCCAAATGAGTAAGCCTAAGCCAACTAGAACGGCGGCAATTGCAATAAACATATAAAAGTCTAATAAGAGTGGTAATAAACCGTTAATGGACACCCTAAATAGAGCGAGGCCAAACGAAGAAGGGCAATGAAAACAAGACTCGACGCAATTTGCAAGTTTCTTTGCACTTAAGCGCGTGAATGCTAAACTTGGGGTTAGGTAACTTAGCGCCTATTTAGCAATTATTTAACACCTATTTAGTTACAGAGCGGAATTTCATCTATGACCACAGACGGCATTATTAACATACAAAATGTTAGCTTTTATCGTGGTGATCGGGCGATATTTAAAAACCTTAACTGCACCATAGATACCGGAAAAATCACTGCTATTATGGGCCCTAGTGGGTCTGGTAAAACCACACTCTTGCGCCTAATAGGTGGCCAGTTGCAGCCAGATGACGGGCGAATACTGCTGTTTGATCAGGACATTGCCAAGCTTAATCGCAAACAGTTAAACCAACTCCGTGCGCGTATGGGCGTGTTGTTTCAAAGTGGTGCTTTATTTACCGATTTATCGGTGTTTGAAAACGTAGCCTTCCCATTAAGAGAGCATATGAATTTGTCGGCAGATGATTTATATAACCGCGTGTTGTTAAAGCTAGAAGCAGTAGGTTTGCGCGGTGCGAGACACCTTATGCCGGCGCAGCTCTCTGGCGGCATGGCAAGGCGAGTTGCCCTAGCTCGAGCGGTGGCAATGGAACCAGAGTTGATCCTTTACGACGAGCCGTTTGCAGGGCAGGATCCCATAGCTATGGCGGTTCTACAAAGGTTAATCAAGGACCTCAACTCTGCAATGCAGTTGACAAGTGTGCTGGTGTCCCACGACATTGCAGAAGCGTGTGCTATTGCCGATCAAGTCATATTATTAGGTGAGGGCCAAGTACTAGTGCAGGATACCCCTGCCGCTTTGCAGGCCAGTACTGATCCTGCAGTAAAACAATTTATCCACGGTGAGGCAGATGGTGTGATCCCATTCCACTTTCCTGCACCATCGCTGCAACAAGATCTGAGGGGGCAATCAGAATGATGGGTCCTATAGCTGATCTAGGTGCGGGCCTTTTGAGTAAGTTGGTGCGCATGGGCGAAGCACTGCTGATGTTATTGCAGGCTATTATTGTACAACCTAAGGCATCCAGCTTACCTAGGCTTATTCAGCAGCTCTATGTTGTGGGTGTTCAGTCACTTATTATTATACTTGTGTCCGCTTTGTTCATCGGTATGGTGTTGGGTTTGCAGGGATATACTTTACTGTCTGCCTATGGTTCTGAGCAGGCAGTGGGCCAAATGGTGGCTTTAACTTTGGTGAGGGAATTGTCTCCCGTTGTTGCTGCCTTGTTGTTTGCGGGTAGAGCAGGCTCTGCATTAACCGCAGAGATTGGCTTGATGAAGGCCACAGAACAATTGGCAAGTTTAGAGATGTTTGGTGTGGATCCTCTTCACCGCATTGTGGCACCGCGGTTTTGGGCAGGTATAATTTCCCTACCATTACTGGTAGCCATCTTTAGCTTGGTGGGTATATATGGTGGGCACCTAGTTGCCGTAGACTGGTTGGGCGTTTACAGTGGCTCCTATTGGGGCAATATGCAACAGGCGGTGGATTTTAATGAAGATGTGCTGAATGGCATGGTTAAAGCCCTAGTGTTCGCTTTTTTGATTAGCTGGACTGCTGTCTATCAAGGGTATTCATGTATCCCAACGTCCCAAGGTATCAGTGCTGCGACAACCCGTACGGTAGTCTATAGTTCCTTGGCTATTTTAGGATTTGATTTTATTTTAACAGCGCTAATGTTTGGAGGCGCAGTATGAACAAGAGATGGTTAGAGCTGAGTGTAGGTTTAATGGTGGTTGCTGGGGTAGCTGCTTTAGTGGCTTTGGCTTTACAGGTAAGCGGTGGCAATATGTCTCGCAACGCCGAAAGTTATAAGGTTACTGCTTTGTTCGATAATGCTGCAGGTCTAGGCCCAAAAGCTAAAGTAACCATGGCCGGAGTTACAGTGGGTGAGGTGGTTGCGGTTAATATAGACCCCAATGCCTTAATGGCTGAAGTGCATATGGAGATCTACGGGCAGGTGAATTTTTTATCTATTGATTCCAGTGCGAGCATTCTTACAGCGGGTTTGTTGGGAGAGAAATATGTTGGGCTGTCAGTAGGTGCTGAAGAGGACGTGTTGGCGGACGGTGATGTGATTGAAGACACTCAGTCGGCCCTAGTATTAGAAGAACTCATTGGACAGTTCTTACTCAATGTTGGCGACAATAAATAAGGAATAGTGAGCATGGTGAGTTTTCATAGTCGCAGTACAAAGAGAGTATTTGGGGCATTGCTTCTTTTATGTGCCTTGACGGCAAAGGCCGATGAATGGGGAGGCGCTAGTCAAGTGGTTGAAAAAAGCACTCAAACTATGATTGGTTTGCTTCAAGCGGGCCGCCTAGAAGCCATTCGTAACAGCGAGATTGAGGGTGAAGATGTAGCGTTTAATGAGTCTGAACTGTTGATAGGTATGGAAGTGGTTTTGAGCCCCGTGATCGACTTCGACAGTATTGCTAAAGGTGTGATGGCTAAATTTTATCGACAGGCATCGGCACGGCAAATAGAAGATTTTAGTGTTGCCTTTAAACGCTCATTATTGAATACCTATTCACGAGCTTTGGTGGTTTTGAGGATAAATGACTTTGAAATTCAACCTAACCCCAGCAGCAGTAGAAAGCCTGGACGGCAAAAAGTGTGGGTAAAGGTGTATGCAAATGGGGCGGCCTATGACATCAATTACGCCATGAAAAAACGCCAACAAGGTTGGATGGTGACTAACGTGACTCTTGACGGTATTAATTTAGGGTTAGCCTTTAGGCAACAGTTCGCCGGCGCTATGGCACAAAATAAAGGTAATATGGATGACGTTATTGCGTTTTGGAATGACCCGTCTTGAACCCGTTGAATTATGAATTGATGGTAGCGATAACAGCGAGTATTTTGCTACAATTGCGCCCCTATTGTACCCCTTTTATGTACGCCGCCATTATATACGGCCCAATTTCATTAGCCCATGGAGAATATCGTGGACGCAGAACAAGTTAAACAAATCATTGAACAGCAACTGGCTGGCACGCAAGTGATCCCTAGCGGCGAAGGTTGTAGCTTTCAAGTAACGGTGATCGGAGACCTGTTTACAGGCTTATCACCCGTTAAAAAACAACAGCTGGTTTATGGTTGCCTTACGGATCAAATTGCCGATGGGTCCATTCACGCTATAGGTATCAAAGCCTATACTGCAGACCAGTGGCAGCGTGTAAACGCTTAATTTAACGGCTATACCGTTAAGACAGCCAAAACAGCCAAGACAGCCAAGACAAAAAAGATAACCAAGACATACGCATATTGGGCGAACAAGATTATGGATAAATTAAGCATTACCGGTGGTAAGCGCCTAGACGGCGAGATTCGTATAGCGGGTGCAAAAAATGCAGCGCTGCCTATCTTAGCAGCAACCTTGTTAGCTGAGGAACCTGTCACTATTCGTAATTTGCCTCACTTACATGACGTCACCACAATGATTGAATTGTTGGGCCGCATGGGTGTGTCTTTGTTGGTGGGAGATAAGCTGAGCGTAGAGATAGACGCAACTACGTTAGACCATTGTATTGCACCTTACGACTTGGTTAAAACCATGCGGGCCTCTATTCTTGTATTGGGTCCTTTGGTGGCGCGTTTTGGCGAAGCAGAAGTGTCTTTGCCAGGTGGTTGTGCCATTGGCAGTCGGCCGGTAGATTTACACATCCGTGGTTTAGAAGCCATGGGTGCCACCATCACGGTGGTAGATGGTTATATTCGCGCCAAGGCAGACCGTCTTAAGGGTGCTCATATATTCTTTGACACAGTTACTGTAACGGGCACCGAAAACATTCTAATGGCAGCCACTTTGGCCGATGGTGAGACAGTGTTAGACAATGCTGCACGGGAACCTGAAGTGGTAGATTTAGCAGAATGTTTGATTGCCATGGGTGCAAAAATCACTGGACATGGCACTAGCACCATTCGTATACAAGGTGTAGAAAGGCTTCACGGTTGTCATTATGACGTACTCCCAGACCGCATAGAGACAGGCACATATTTGGTGGCAGCAGCGGTTACTGGTGGTCGTATTAAAGTAAAAGATACTCGCCCAAACACTATGGAAGCCGTGCTGGCTAAGTTGGAAGAGGCTGGTGCTGAAATTGTAACGGGTGAAGATTGGATTACTTTAGATATGCACGGTAAGCGACCCAAAGCTGTGAATTTAAAAACAGCACCTTATCCTGGCTTTCCCACAGACATGCAAGCTCAGTTCTCGGCTCTTAATGCTATTGCACTAGGCAGTGGCCGCATTACTGAAACTATTTTTGAAAACCGCTTTATGCACATTGATGAAATGGCGCGTATGGGGGCTCAAGTGGTGGTAGAAGGTAATACCGTGATTCAGCAAGGTATTGAGCGATTACAAGCGGCACCGGTGATGGCGACAGACCTAAGAGCCTCTGCCAGCTTAGTGATTGCGGCGCTAGTGGCCGATGGCGAAACAGTGATTGACCGTATTTATCATATCGATCGTGGTTATGACTGTATTGAAGAAAAAATGGGCGCTTTAGGCGCTACGATCAAGCGCGTTGCTTAACTGAGAAATTACACTATGCCTAATAGCCTAACCATTGCATTGTCTAAAGGTCGCATTTTAAAAGAGACTTTGCCTCTGTTTGCAAGTGCTGGAATCGAGCCTTTGGAAGATGTGTTTACCAGCCGAAAGCTGGTATTTGAAACCACTCAGCCTGGGGTGCGGTTTTTAGTCATTCGGGCGACAGACGTCCCCACTTATGTATCTTATGGCGCTGCAGACATGGGTGTCGCAGGTAAAGATGTATTGTTAGAACATGGCGGTGGCGGCTTATATGAGCCCTTAGATTTACAAATATCTAAGTGCCGGTTAATGACGTGTGCGCCCATTGGTGCCGCACCAGCGGGAAGGCGCTTACGAGTGGCTTCCAAATTCGTCAACATTACTAAGGCCTACTTTGCCGAGCAAGGGCAGCAAGTTGATATCATCAAACTGTACGGTGCTATGGAGTTGGCCCCCATACTAGGTTTGGCTGATCAAATTGTAGACATCGTCGATACTGGCAATACCCTTAGGGCCAATGGCTTAGAGCCGCTGGAAGAAATTGCAACTATAAGTAGTCGGTTAGTGGTTGGCGAAGCTGCCATGAAGCTTAAGCATGGCCGCATAGGCCCACTTATTGAGCAGCTGTCTGCGGCGGTCAACGCCATTCAGGGGCGTTAACATGCAGTGGCTAAAAGTTAATCGACTAGACACTCAGCAAGTTAATTTTGAGGCCAAGCTTAGTGATTTGCTTGGTTGGGAAAGTGTGTCGGATCAACGGGTACAGAAAACTGTTGCAGACATTATTGAACGAGTGAGGCTACAGGGTGATACAGCCTTATTGCAGTTGACTAATCAGCTAGACCGCACTCCGTTTAAAGCTGCTTCAGAACTTGAGATACCTCAGCACAAGCTAGAGCAAGCACTAGCTCAGATTACCGACGAAGAGCGTGAGGCCTTACAAATTGCTGCTGATCGTATTCGTGCCTATCATCAGCACCAAAAACAAGATTCATGGAGCTATGTTGAAGCCGATGGCACCTTACTTGGTCAGCAAATTACTGCCATGGATCGGGTAGGCATCTATGTGCCAGGTGGTAAAGCTAGCTACCCCTCGTCAGTATTAATGAACGCTATACCTGCTAAGGTCGCTGGGGTGAAAGAAATTATCATGACCGTGCCGTTACCCAATGGCAAGGTTAACCCTTTAGTGTTGGCTGCTGCAGCAATTGCAGGCGTAGACCGCGTATTTGCAATTGGTGGAGCACAGGCTATTGCTGCCCTTGCTCACGGTACATCGATGGTGCCCAAAGTAGACAAGATTGTAGGCCCGGGCAATATCTACGTTGCCACGGCAAAGCGAGCGGTATTTGGTACCTGTGGCATTGACATGATTGCTGGGCCATCAGAGATTTTAGTGATTTGTGACGGTAAAACCAACCCAGACTGGGTAGCTATGGACTTGTTCTCTCAAGCAGAGCACGATGAGCAAGCTCAATCTATTTTGTTGTGTCCAGACAACGACTACTTGGATCAGGTGGAAGCAAGTTTTAAAGCCCTACTGCCAACACTAGAGCGTAGCAGTATTATCAAAACTTCAATTGAAAACCGTGGGGCTCTTATTCATGTGGCAGATATGCAGGAGGCTATTGATATAGCCAACCGCATTGCCCCTGAACACTTAGAGCTATCCGTGGCAGATCCTGAAGCCATGTTGCCTAAAATACGCCATGCTGGTGCTATTTTTATGGGTAGGCATACTGCAGAAGCTTTAGGTGATTACTGTGCCGGGCCAAACCATGTATTACCAACGTCTGGCACCGCTCGTTTCTCATCACCTCTAGGGGTGTATGACTTTCAAAAGCGCTCGTCTTTGATTATGTTTTCAGAGCAAGGTGCCAGCAACATGGGTAAGGTGGCCTCAGTATTGGCCCGAGGCGAAAGCCTAACTGCTCACGCTCGGTCTGCCGAATATCGTATTCTTGACTGATGTTTATGGCTTGGCCGTGGCTTAAAATCTAGGCCTTAGTGGCTGCTCAAGCTCTATGGCTTGGTAGCAACCAGGGTGGCCCGCAAAGGTGCAGGATGGCCTTCAGCTGACAGGGTGGGGTCGTTCGGGTCTAGAAAATCTGCTAACGAGTGAAAGGTCATCCAGTCTGTAGCCCTTTGTTCTTTTGTGGTCGTTTGATTTACGTCCACTGTGCGCACATCTTTCAAGCCTAGTTTACGCAACATATTCTCCAAAGCCTTAGTGCTGGGTAAAAACCAAACGTTAGACATTTTCGCATAACGATCGGATGGCACTAAGATAGTGTCGACGTCACCTGGTACCACTAGAGTTTCCAATACTAATTCCCCTCCTGGGCGCAGGTACGACATGAGTTCTTGAATGTGGTCGATAGGCGAGCGCCTGTGGTACAGAACACCTAAACAAAATACCGTGTCAAAACTACCAAAGGCAGGTAAGTGCTCGCTGCGCAGGGGTAATAGGTGTGCCCCGTTGGCGGGTAATAATCGTTGTGCTGCGTGGAACTGGTAAAGAAAAATACGGGTGGGATCTATACCCAACGCAAGGCGAGCTCCAGCCCCTAACATTCGGTACAAGAAGTACCCGTTGCCAGTTCCAATATCTAGTACTTGCCTGCCTTCTAGGGAGCTAATGTGGGGTGCGATGCGTTGCCACTTCCAGTCCGAGTGCCACTCTGTTTCTATCTCCACGCCCAATAAGTTCCAAGGACCTTTGCGCCAAGGCATAAAAGCTTTTAGTTGCTGAGTATAGGCCAGGTGATCTAGCTTAAGAGTATCTGGTTTTTCAATGCTGACACTGTGATCGTTAAAGCTATAGTTGGCGTTGTCTAATTGGGGCATGGCATCAAGTGCGGTGTCCCATTCTCCAGACCGACCATGGCTTTTCTGCTCATAGTGCTGCTGCAACGCTTGCCTTAGCTGTGGGTGGAACTGCTCTAAATTTGTATTTTTGGTGCGCTCAAAAAAAGCCTCAAAGTTTATGCCCATGGTGGTCTCGCAAGTGAAAAATAAGTTCAGTTGAGTAGGGTGGCAAAGCGTTATTTAAATGCCAAAAGTGCGCAAAAGCTAAAACATTGCATACAGGTTTCAACGCGACTAAAGCCTGCATCAAGCAAACGTTGGCGATGTTGTTCTAGGGTGTTTGGTACCAATACGTTCTCTAAGGCGGCACGTTTTTGTGCAATTTCAAGGTCGCTATAACCTTGGTAGCGCTTGAAGTCGTGGTAGAGGTCAGCTTGTAAGTCTTGCTGTTGTGGGTCGTCAAAGCACACTTTCTCTGCCAAAAGTAAAACACCACCTGGAAGCATACCATCGGCGATATTTTTGAGAATGCTAGGCCTTTCAATGTCGGCAATAAACTGCAGAGTGAAATTAAGGATAACCATAGACGCATTTTCTATCGCGGTGTCTTGTAGGTTTTGATGACGAATTTCATAGCTGGCCTGGCTGTGATCACGAGCCATGTTGTGTAAGCACCGGCTCACCATTGCAGCGGAGTTGTCTATCCCAATAACGTGAGTTTGGGCAGGAAGATTTTGGCGCAAGCGCAAGGTCATGGTGCCAAGGGAGCAGCCTAGGTCATAACAATGGCTATGGGGCTGTCCATACCGAGCAGCAAGCAAGCCGATTACGTCTAGCAAAAAATGATAACCAGGCACCGAGCGCTGAATCATATTTTCAAATACATCAGCTACTTGAGCGTTAAATTCAAACGGTGCGGGTGTTTCAAGGGGTTGTGCAAAAATGGTGTCGTGCACGGGTGGTTTAGTATTGTGAGTCATAATGAGCAGTTTACTTAGCGGTTGGGCGAGTGCCAAGAATGGCCGTGACAGTTTGGCTATTGCCGTTTCGGCGATAAGTGATACTTAGCTCACTTCCAGGGCTTAGGCTGGTGACATAGTCTAATGATTCATTCCAATCTTTAATTAGGTGGCCATCAAAATGAGTGATTAAATCACCGGGTTTTAGCCCCGACATATGGGCTGGGCTGTTGGCGTAAACACCAGATAACATAATGCCAGTATCTTGCTCTAAGGCAAATGCGTTCTGACTGTACTGACGTTTAAAAACGTTGAAATCGATGCCCAGCCACCCGCGCACTACTTGGCCTTGAGATACTAGGCTGTGTAACACATCTGAAGCGATATTAATGGGTATCGCCAGGCCTATGCCCTGACTTCGAGCACTGGTAGCCGAGCTGTAAAAGTGAGCCGTATTGATGCCTACTAGCTCTCCATGAGTGTTTATTAAAGCGCCGCCTGAGTTGCCAGCGTTGATAGCGGCATCGGTTTGAATGAAGCTTTCAAAGGTGTTGAGGCCTAAACGGTTGCGTTCTTTGCCGCTAATAATACCCATAGATACCGATTGGCCTAAACCATGGGGATTGCCAATGGCAAATACGATGTCGCCTACGCGTGAGTCTAGGTTGGTGGGTACTTTAGCTGGAATTAAGTTATCCAGTTCAATTTTGATGACCGCCAAATCGGTAGCTGGGTCGGTACCCACTAATGAGGCCTGCGCAGAGCGGCCATCTGCCAAGCCCACTAGAATGCGCTCGGCATTTTCAATAACGTGATTGTTAGTGAGTATATGGCCTTCTGCACTGGCAATAACGCCAGATCCTAAATGCACTTCATTGGTGCTGGCGTTAATTAACTGCCCTTCCAGTAAGCTGGCATAGTGGGGGTCTTGCAATAGTGCGATACTGGCCGTTGGTGTAGTAGTTTGGCTGTATATGCGCACAACGGAGTTCATAGCGCCCTCAAGTAGTTCGGCGTAGCTGTGTGGGGCATTAAGGGGGGTGCTAAGAGAGGTGATTGGGGTGCTCTCAGACCAAAGAGGAATCCCTGTTTTTTGTGACAGCCACTGTGGGGCAGCGAAAATAAGGGCGGTCGCCAGCACTATGCCTGCAAGGGCAAAACGTAATAAATACTTGATAAGTGAGCGGGTCATGTCATGAATGCGTCGTTAATGGCATAAAAAGGTTGGCAGATGTATGTCTGTATTGCTTGGCTATAGTGTAAACTTTGGTGCAGTTAAAGGCAAAAAAACACTTGAGATATTTGGATGACTATTGAGCGTCAGGAATTAATTACTTATTTGGATCGGTTGTTACAGCCTGATCAATTTAACGACTATGCACCCAATGGTCTACAGATTGAAGGTGTGCAAAAAATACAACGTGTGGTGACTGGTGTTACTGCCAGTCAAGCGCTGATCGACCAAGCTATTGCCCGTGGAGCAGATGCGCTGTTGGTGCATCATGGGTATTTTTGGCGCAACGAAGCTAGTCCGTTAGTGGGTATAAAAAAACGCCGCATTAAGTCGTTGATGAATCATAATATTAACCTGTTCGCCTATCACTTGCCGTTAGACTGCCATCCTGAGCTAGGTAACAATGCCCAATTGGGTAAGCTGATGGGTTGGGTTGCGGATGCGCATATGCAGTCTAGTGGGGTGACAGGGCTTGGGTTGTATGCCACGTTACCGGTGCCCTGCTCTGGTATTGACGTACAGCGACATCTGTCTGGGGTGTTAGGGCGTGAAGCATTGCATATTGATATCCCATCCAAACCTATTAAGCGTATAGGTTGGTGCACAGGAGGTGCGCAAGGCATGATAGAACAAGCGGTAGCCTTGGGATTAGATGCTTATGTGTCTGGTGAAATATCTGAATCCACGGTGCATGTTGCGCGTGAAAATGGGGTGCACTATTTCGCTGCAGGGCATCACGCTACGGAGCGTTACGGCGCTAAGGCCCTTGCTGCTCATTTACAGCAAGAGTTAGGTTTGGATTGTGAGTTTGTGGATTTACCTAACCCCGCATAATAGGGGGGTTAGTTATCTATTGATTAGATGAGGGTGTTACGGGTATATCGTAAGCTGGCGGGGCTTCGGGCTCTGGCTTGGATTTAAGGCCGTAGCGTTCGTCTAGGGTGCCGTGTTCTTTGGTGGCGCTACTTGGCGCGTAGTCCATCGGAGGGCGGATTGTGGGCGCAGGCTCTGCCTGGTGCTCTATTGCACTTTCTGCTGGTCCTGAAATGGTTTCTAAGCTGCTGGCCGCATCTGGATCGTCACATAAGCTTTGAGCGCCTTTTGCCAGGTGCTCGTGAACGTTGCGATAGCTGTCAGTGAGCTGGTTAACAGCTGCGGCAGTATCGGCAAAGTGCAGGTTAACCTGTTCTTTGTATTCGGCCATTTCAGTGTGGGCGTCTTGCAGTTGCTTGCTAAGTTGGTTCTGTCGTTGGAGGTCGCTATTGTTGTTGCGGCCTAATAGAATCCCCATGCCTAAACCTAGGAGTAACAGTACTAACCAAAAAAACCAATCGTTGCTGAGTAAATCCACCAGCAGCTCCTTTCAATAAAGTGTCTCAGAAGCTAGTATTGTAATGGAATTAATTCATTAGTTCATCTCAGATATTACCTAACACGTTCATTTATTGACCATACCTACTATTTTGACTCATATATGCCATCACCAATAGAGCAGTATCGTAACGACCAGCAACAGCTAGGGTTTTCTGTAGACCTAGCTCAAGTCAATGCTATTGAACATTTGCAGCGACTTTACGAGGAGTTGTGTGCCTCTGATAGATCGAAAGCTAGCCCTGCTCAATGGGCGCAGAGGTTACCGGGGTGGGTGGGTGGAAAATCTAAAAAAGAAGTAATGACACAAGGTTTGTACTTTTGGGGTGGGGTGGGGCGCGGTAAAACGTACCTTATGGATGTGTTTTATCAATGCCTACCGTTTGAAAATAAGCAGCGCACACACTTTCATCGTTTTATGCGTCATGTTCATAGTCGCTTGGCAGTTCATAAAGGGCTAAAGAACCCTTTGTTGCTGGTGGCTCAGGAGTTGGCAGATGAATCTAGGGTGATTTGTTTTGATGAGTTCTTTGTTACAGACATTACTGACGCCATGATTTTGGCGCAATTGTTAGACAGTTTGTTTGGCTTGGGTGTGGTGTTGGTGGCCACTTCAAATATTGAGCCTCAAGGCTTATATGAAAACGGCTTGCAGCGGCAGAGGTTTTTGCCAGCGATCGCTTTATTGGAGCAGTATACCGATGTCGTCAATGTGGACGGAGGTGTTGATTATCGTTTACGAACGCTGTCCCAGGCTGAATTGTATCACTGGCCCTTAGATGAAGCAGCAGATGTGAGTCTGGCCTCAAGCTTTGCGGCCTTGGTGCCTGTGTTAATGCCTGTGTCGGTACCTATGTTGACGTCTGGTGTGGTGGAGCCTGAATCGGCACTTGGTGGTAACGAAGGTGGCATTGTGAATATCAATGGACGAGACTTCACCTATATTAAACAGAGTGATGGCATTATTTGGTTCACTTTCGATCAGTTGTGTGTGAAGCCTCGCTCACAGAATGATTATCTAGAGCTGGCCTATGAGTTCCATGGCCTAATCATCAGTAACGTACCGTGTTTGAGGGCGGGGATGGATGATCTGGCGCGGCGATTTGTGAACCTTGTGGACGTTTGTTATGACGCCAATTTAAAGGTGATTATTTCTGCCGAGGTGCCTTTGTTAGAGCTATATTCTGGCGGCCAGTTAGACTTTGTATTTCGGCGCACATTAAGCCGATTACAGGAGATGCAATCTTATGAATACTTGTCCCGAGGCCATGTGATGGGCTAGTTTGGGCAAAGAATGCAAAAAGACTTAAAAACATTTACTTTAAGGCTTAACAAGGGGCTTGTTTGTCCTGTATAATCTGGCCTCGCAGTTTCTGTGTTGGCTTTGGGTGTTTGCATTTAAAGTTGTTAGGGGCATAGGCTGCTAGGCACGTTATTGGCAGCGCTTGTATGTTTTTGTATGTTTTTCTATACATCTTCTATGTACTGCTGCGCAATAACTCAATAATTATAGGTAGGCCTAATAAACTGGGCCATGAAATAGGTTATTTACATGAAAACCGTAAGTACTAAACCCGCTGACGTCACACGTGACTGGTTTGTTGTCGATGCTGAAGGTAAAACTTTGGGTCGTATGGCAACTGAGATCGCTCGTCTACTACGCGGCAAGCATA